>JAEEGL014220146.1_pt1 | contig 35169 bp, 51 predicted proteins | sample 9134231 | NCBI WGS metagenome assembly JAEEGL01 (sample SAMN16246548, study PRJNA631951) | gut metagenome | biome: gut microbiome; feature: rumen; material: fiber-attached | host: Bos | place: Iran: Karaj | collected 2018-10 | reverse complement strand
GTTGCCTCGGGCATCTTGTAGTAGCCCTTCATGATATTGTAGCCGCGTGCGCAGAATTCGCCGTCCACGCCGTCGGGCACTTCCTCGCCGGTTTCCGGATCGACGATCTTGCATTCCACGCCGAAGATCGGACCGCCGACGGTATTGACGCGCGCCTCAATGGAATCGGTTGTCTTGGACATCGTCGTTGCAGGCGATGCCTCGGTCTGACCGTAGGTGATGCAGATTTCCGGCATATGCATCTTCTCAATGACCTCTTCCATGGTCTTGATCGGGCAGGGGGAGCCTGCCATGATGCCGGTGCGCATATGGGAGAAATCGGTCTGCGGGAAGTTCTCGTGCCCGAGCATTGCAATGAACATCGTCGGGACGCCGTGGAAGCAGGTGATCTTCTCCTGATTGATGCAGTGCAGACCCTTGCGCGGCGAGAATGCCGTGATCGGGGACATTGTGACGGCATGTGTGACGGATGCGGTCATGGCAAGCACCATGCCGAAGCAGTGGAACATCGGCACCTGAATCATCATGCGGTCTTCCGAGGAGAGGTCCATGCAGTCGCCGATTGCCTTGCCGTTGTTGATGACATTGTAATGCGTCAGCATAACGCCCTTCGGGAAACCGGTTGTACCGGAGGTGTACTGCATATTGGCAACGTCGTCCTTCTTGATTGCACGGCGGCGGCGCTCAACCTCGGTCAGCGGGACTTCGGTGTGCTTTGCGACGGCTTCATCCCATGTATAGCAACCGGGCTGCTTGCTTTCGATTGTGATGATATTCTTGAGGAACGGGAACTTTGCAGATTCCAGCTTGCCCGGTGCAGAATCGGCGAGCTCCGGAATCAGCGTCCGGATAATCTCATTGTAATCGGTGCCCTTGTATTGGTCGATCATGACGAGTGTATGCGTATCGGACTGCTTGAGCAGATATTCGGTTTCGTGGATTTTGTTGCCGGTATTGACGGTGACGAGGATTGCGCCGATCTTGGTTGTCGCCCAGAAGGTGATGTACCATGCAGGGACATTTGTGGCCCAGATTGCGACCTTGTCGCCCGCGCCGACGCCCATTGCGATCAGTGCGCGCGCGAAGGTATCGACATCGTCGCGGAACTGCGGATAGGTGCGCGTATAATCAAGCTCGGTATAGCGGAAAGCATACTGATTCGGGAACTGCTCGCAGATACGGTCGAGCACATCCGGGAAGGTATAGTTGATGAGGCGCTCCTTCGGCCACGGATAGAAGCCGGTGCCGCGGCGGCTGACCTGGAGATCATGCTTATATTTGGTGCGGTATTTTGCCATATAATCGGCAAACTGCGGGAAGACAATGCCAGCATCGGAGAGCTCCGGCATCCAGCGCTTGACCCATTCGAGCGAAATGAAGCCGGTGTAGTTGATGCCTGCGAGTGCCGACATCATATCATCGAGCGGCAGATCGCCTCTGCCCATGAGCTCATAGCGGAGCTTGCCGTCCTTGAAGGAGCTGTCCTTCGTCTGGACATATTTGATCTGATTGCCGAGATTTGCAACGGTTTCAGCCGGAGATTCGCCGCCGTAGCGGTAGGGATGATGCATATCCCAGAGTGCGGCGACATGGATGCTGCCGATCTGATCAAGCATTGCTTTCAGGCGCTTTGTATCGCTGAATACGCCGTTTGTCTCAACGAGCAGCGTGACATCATGCTTTTCTGCCTCGGGAATCAGCGAGGTCAGAACGGATGCGACATAGGCATCATCGACCGCGCCGGTGACCTCGGAATAGCGGTCGCCGAGCACGCGGACATACGGTGCACCGACAGCCTGTGCAAGCTCCATACAGGCTTTGAGCTCCTTGCGGTTCTGTTCTTCATTGTCCTTTTCATTCAGGCAGCAGTTCGAGCTGATGCAGGGAATTTCGAGCTTGAGCGAACGCAGCTTCGCAACCGTTTTCGGGAGCTGTGCGCCGGTGAACGGCTTGCTGCGGTAGGGGTCGGCGGGCAGACCGTAGCAGCGCAGCTCAATGCCGTCGAAGCCCAAGTCCTTTGCCATGGAATAAACGTCCGACCATTCAAAATCCGGACAGCCCAGCGTGGAAAAACAGATTTTCATGATGATACCTCCCAAGTATCTGTAAGCAAAAAAGCGGTGTGAAGCCTTGTGACCTCACACCGCTGTATTGCATGGTTTTGAGTTTTCCGGATTGCCTTTCAGAAAACGCCCGTGCACAACGAAGCAGGCCTATAGCTTGAAGCCAAGACCGTAAGTCGAAGGACGAGCGTCAGTGCAGATCTCATGGAAAACAACCCTTTCTGCCGGTTCTGCCTGACGAGGCTCCGGCGTTTGATAAGTGCATTATAGCACACGGCAGGGAAATTGTCAAGGATTTGTCAAACTTTTTCGGCTGATTCCGGCGGATTACACAAGAATCCTTCTGAATTCGCTGAGGATATTATACAAAGGAATCTGTATATTGCCGGATTGTGTCGGAATCCGCCGCGTTCGCATAGACTGTACCGTGCAGCGCAGGCGCTGCATGAACGATGACAGAAAGGAGAAATGCATATGTTACCGGATCAGACAGTTCCGGCGGCAGTGAGCGGAACTTTTCCTGCAAAGCTGTCGCTTGCAATGGCATATGTACCGTATCAGTGCTGGGAAGCGCCGATGTCCGCCGAAGACGCACTTGCGGCAGGCACGGTATTCCCCTCGCTGGTGAAGCCGTTTATGATGGGGAAAGGGGGTGCGGACAGTGGCAGAGAAGCGGTTGCCGTCATGGGAAACAATGGAAAGGGCTGACCTGCTCCGGCAGGTGCAGATGCATCAGTTCGCGCTGCATGATCTTGCGCTGTATCTGGATACGCACCCGACGGATTCCGATGCACTGGACGCACTGCTCGCGCACCGCGATGCCTATGAGCGTGCATCTTCGGTATATGTGAAGCGGTTCGGCGCACTCTGCAAGGAGCAGGTCGGCGCGGAGGACGGCTGGGCAGCGTGGAGCAATACGCCGTGGCCGTGGGAAAAGGAGGCGAACTGAATGTTTCAGTATGAGAAAGCATTGCAGTATCCGGTCAAAATCGCAAGACCGAACGCGCGCCTTGCCAAGATGATTATGTCCCAGCTCGGCGGACTAAACACCAAATAGATATAATCCGCTTCACAAATGATAAACGATCTCGATGCGACCGCTTGGCTTCATGAATATGATCTGTTCGATGATCGTATGCAGCGTCAGATTCTTGATGATTTCGCTTGCACATGGATCCGTCAGTGTTTTCATGCTGGACTGCACCTTGCCGATGAATGCACCGATATCAACCGGCTCAGGAGCCGCTTCTGTGAGCTGCTCTCGCAGCGCTGTGAGCGTTTCTGTGATGCGCTGCTTATTCTGCCGGTACTCATCCAGAGTGTCAATTCCGGCTTCATACGCTTCTCTGATGCGGTCCAGTTTTCTTTCTTCTTTCTCTATCAGTGCCGGGATCGGTGATTCAGCCGATTTCGGCACATTTTGTTTTTGTATACGGGATGCAAAATCAGGCGCGGTCAGATCCTCGCGAATCTGATCGAGAACGATTTGATTCAGCTTCCGCACATTGATCGCGTGCGATACCTTGCACTTGCCTCTGCCGTAGTTGTGGCATTGCAGGTATTGCCCTGTGGATGACATCACAAGCGTGGCACCGCATGTATCGCAGCGGACGAGACCTTTCAGCATGAATTGCACCGGCTGATCATGCCGGGCGTACTTCTTATACATCTTCTTCGTGTCCGCACGCTTTGCCTGCGCAGCATCAAAGACTGCCTGCTCGATGATCGGCTGATGCTGACCGTCCACACATTCATCCTGCTCATGGAAGCGGTCCGAGCGGTCGCCGGTCTGACTGCGGCGCAGCTTGCCGATATAGACCGGATTCGTCAGCACATATTCGACGGTGCGGTTTTCCCAGGCATTGCCGTGTCGTGTGGTGATCCCCATGCCGTTGAGCTTGTTTGCGATTGCACGCACTGGAGTGTCTGCAAGGTAGTCGGAGAAAATCATCTGCACGATCGGAGCAGCTGTTTCGTCCGGGAAGAAGATGCCGTCCTGCATCCGATACCCGAACGGCGGCTGCGAGACCACACCGCCGCGGGAAAACTTCTCAGACATGCCGCGCTTGACTTCTTCGGCGAGATTCAGGCTGTAGTATTCGTCCATTGCCTCGATCAGCGCTTCGATCAGGATTGAGGTCTTGTCTTCGCTGAGCTGTTCAGAGATGCTGACGACCTCGATGCCGCACTGCTTGCGCAGCATGGACTTGTAGACGATGCTGTCCTCGCGGTTGCGTGCGAACCGGCTGAACTTCCACAGCAGGATCACGTCAAATGGCTTCGGCTTGAGCTTTGCCGTGCCGATCATGCGCTGGAACTGCGGGCGCTTATCAGAGCGGCGCCCGCTGATTCCCTCGTCCGCGAACACGAACTCATCCGGCAGGATCAGGTCATGCGCCTTCGCGTACTTCCTGATCTCCTTCAGCTGGCTGTCTGGTGAAAACTCGACCTGGTCATCTGTGGATACACGAATATATGCCGCTGCGGTTCTCATAGGCATCGCTCCTTATTCATCAGTGTTCTCTTCAGGGGAAGCAGCTTCGCCTTCACATCGGAGTATTTTACTCGACAACCCGTCAATATGCTCGTATAAGTCTTGTCGTATAGGTGCTCCCATCGGAGCAAGAATAAAGTCGATGCCTTCACGGCGGGCTTGTTTTGCAGCTGGTACAAAGTCGCTATCTCCTGCGACGAGAATAATCTGTTGAACCTGCTTTTTGAAAGCGAGTGATGTGATATCAACGCCAATGCGCATATCTACGCCTTTTTGCTTTATGTCCAATTTAATATCATTGACGGTTAGCTGTTCTATAGTACATTCACCGCGAATCAATCGTTTGAATGCATCCTGAGTAAGAGAATAGTTGAGATTACTATCAGCAAGACTTCCAAGTCTGAGAGCAACTTTTCTTTTATGTCTTAATTCCTGAAAAAAGTCAATAGTCCAACTGTACTGTGGGTTTCGTCCTAGGTTATCATTTCTTTTGGTAATAGGATTATATACGTTTTTGTCAGAAGGAGGACAGTCATAGTAAAAAATACGATAAAGATTTCTTCTTTCATATTTATCATGAAGTAATCTGATGCAAAAATCAAACAGCTCATTTGCGCGATCTGCGGGTGATTTATCGCCAGCATAATGAAACGCACGTTTACGGTAGAATCCGCCATCGACGAGAATCGCGGTAGTAACTTCGTGCTTTACAATTACATGTTTTACGTCATCCATATTAAACCTCCTTATAATATAAAAAGCCCCCGGTCTCATCTTACCCCGTATAGTGGGGAGATTACTGCCGAGGGCTCACTTTCAGTTGTAATCGGTTGATTACAATATTAGTATACGCGATTCCCGGCAAAAAGTCAACTCTTAAATTCTGGAGATTTTTGAAGAAAAAAGCAGCTTTTCGGTCAAAATTGCTCAAAAAACGGCGAAAATCGCCTGTCAACATTTTGTTGACAAACGGGCAGCACTCCTTTCAGATATCACGGAAAACACCCCAGCAGTATATGTATTGCGCTTAGTCAATAATGCACAGGTTGTTTTTTACTTTCATAGCTTGGCTATAATCTAGTATACAGTAAAATTGTAGATTTATCAATAGAAAATCTACAATATCTCTTGACAAATCTACAAATAGGGAATATAATATAGACAGGCTATAAAGGAAGGGGGTGTGAGGAATGGATGAAAACAAAACCGAACTGACCTGTCAGGAAATGGAAAAGGAAGCAGCAAGGGCTTTGCTCGAAAGCATACAGCGTGTTTCTGGGCGTATTGCAAAAGGAACAGCATCCGACAAAGAATATGATTTCCTGCCGGATGCCGCATTCGCGCTGAAACGCATGATTGAAGCCTGATCAGTAGCTAACCTTCTGTGTGTTCCCGGATAATCCATGAAGTCTTTTGAATTCAGCCTTGACCTTGGATAATGCCTCTGCATACTCTTGCACAATCTGCTCCGGAGTATGACTGCTCAGATCCTGCGCATTCAGATAAGCCATTGCGAGCGCTTCGTATTTATCGCTCGGGAATGCTCTCAGCTCTACGCTGTCCGCCATAGTATTCGCCTCCTCTCCGTGAATAATTGTGAAAACTGAAATTAAGGGGTGACTATAAAGATGTGTATATTACGTGGATTCCTGATTGTACTGGCTGCAATCATCATAGGGCCTATTGCTCTGGCTTTAGCAGTATGTCTGCTTTTAGTATTGTTCTATTTGCTGATATACATACTCTGCGGTGTAACAGAGCTGATCTACGGGCTGGTTATAGCTCCACTGAGGTTTCTGAGATCGGATCAAAAGGACTGTGGCAAGCGGCAAGAAACGCATGACCAAAAGGTGTAAGAGTAACAATGCCTTTTTCAAATTTAGTTCCGAATTCAGGAGAGTATGCATCTTTAAAGTGCTCGTCGAAATATGTTTGAATATCAGAATAGGAAGTATCACCACCAGCTGATTTTCCATAATCTATCGTGACAAGCTGCAACCTGGCAAGTGAATTGATCGAAACCGCTTGAGTTATAATATCCTGGTTATTAGGATTTAATAAGAAAACATCAGTATGAACAGTCGCAAGATCATGATTTCCTGTATTTTTTCCGTCATTTGGATATTTTATGAAATTAGCAATTGGACAATACACACCATCGGCAATGATTTCCAAATTCTGAACATCCAAGGAAGAAAGCTGGCTAATAATCGTGCTGAAAGAGGGATGAATCTGATCAGCTACATCAGCATTCGCAGCATTTGCTATCAGATTTGCATAAAGCCTACGAATTTCATCAACGCCAATGGCACTTCTGGATTTTTCAAACGCATCCCACACAATTCGTGTATCAGGCTCAATACGCTTTTCTTCCGGTATTTTTTCTAGCTTCTCCTTTATTTCTTTTGCATACACTTCAAGTTGCTGCGCGTGTTTGACTTTTTGCCTTTCCAATATATACTCTTGCTGTCCAGACGCCAGTTTAGAAGCAATTGTCAGCGGCCAGAGTGCTAGCTTCATGATGTCGCTGATAATCCCGCCTGCCGCTTCACCAACGGGTTGAAGTGCAGCTTTTGCAGGTTCTTCGATGCAGTCGGGCAGCTTCTCCGGAAACAGCTTTTGATTGGGCATTTCATTCACTCCTTTTATCATCCTTTATCATTACTATACGCTTTCTTTCCGCAGATACTCCTTGTCGTTCTGCTCGGCCATAGACTTTGCTCTGCCGATGATCTCGCCCTGCTGGGTGTCTGTCAGCTCATTGAATACCTTTACGATCGCCTGCTCGTTCTCCGTTAATTCGGGGAGCGAGCTTTTCTTTTCTTCACCGGTAAGCAGGTATTCCAACGATACATTCAATTCTCTTGCTATTGGAACGATTAGATCTATTGAGGGCTTTGTTCCGCGAGAACGCCATGCTGAAACTGTTTTTTCGTTTGCACCAACTGATTCAGCAAATGCTTTTTGAGAAATTTTCTTATCTTCCAATATTTGGAAGATGCGTTCGGCAACTGTCACAATTATCACCATCCTTTTTTGTGTAAGCAAACAAAATCTAAAAACGTAGATATAACTCATTGACAAATCTACAATCGTAGATTATAATATACCTAGGCTATGGGCAACAAACCGCCGCCCACAGAAAGCCTCTATGAGCGAAGTGGTGTATTCTGTTGATGTGGCAATCTCATTATACACCATTTTGCACAAGTAGTCAATACCACAGCTATATATTTTTAGAAAAGGAGCGTGAAACAATGGCATTGAGCGAAAACCTGAAAAGGCTCCGCGAGCGTGCAGGCATGACGCAGGCGGAACTCGCGGAAGCGGTCGGCATCGCGCAGCCTACACTCGCACAGTATGAGCTTGGGCTGAAAGTTCCGAGTATCATCACGGCTGTGCGAATGGAATCCGTGCTGCATACTACCTGTGCCGAAATGGTTGGAACTACAACCGAAAAGGAGTGAATTTACATCAAATACGAAGTTAAAGGCGCACCGTCCAAGCCACCAACAGCATAGAATACATCGAAAGGAGGAATAGCGTTGCCGAGAATCAGACAGCCAGTATTTCCGGAACTTGAGAAGCAGATCTTGATGCACGGTATCAAGAAAAAAGACATTGCCGTCCTTTTGGATATCAGCACCCATGCATTGAGTAATAAGCTGACAGGTCGGGTTGATTTTACATTCAGCGAGATTGAAAAGATAGCTGCACTATTCCCAGATATGCACTGGGAAGCATTGTTTGAGAGGACAAAAAACGAGCAGGGTGATGGGAACACCCCGCTCAATGATGATTGATCTTACTTATTTCTTTCTTCCGGTCTTGGTTTGGGACAGTGCGCTGCCCGCTACGGATTTAACAGACTTGCTTGTGCCTGAGCTTTTCAGCAGCTTGGACGCTTTGCTCGCAACGGCTTTGCTTGTCTGCTTCGTATTTGCCATACTATCACCTGCCTTTCGTTCTGGAATGTATATATTATATCATAAATAGAACGAAAAATCAATATATAGTATGAAACACTGTGAAAAAACACAATATCTCGTGTTTTTGAACCAAGATTGTTGAAAAAACATTATTCAATGTCAAGAAAAACGCAAGTCACATAGAATACAACGGAAGACTTTTGCTCAAAAATGAGCGAAAGTAACGAAAGGGGCTGATCTTATGGCAAAGAGACAGGAATACACTTGCGTGAGCTATGTGCGCATGCCGGACGGCAGCAGAGTGCTGTTCTCGGAGCTGACAGAAGAAACAAAGCAGAGCGTCCGCGAGAAGATCGTGGAGAACGTCGGGCGTGTGATCGGCAATTACCTCTCGGCACATCCGGAGGAGATCGAGCCGTTCAGCCGTTGCGAGGGCGTCCGCCTGATCCCGGACACGCAGGAAAGAGGCACAGCATGAGATTGCTGACAGATTTGCCGAGCTGGGCAGGCTTCTCGATCCTGCTGCTGATTGACGCGCTGGTGCTGGCACTTGCTCGGGCGCACGATCAGAAACAGATGTGGAAGATTCTTCACAGCGAACGGCAGCGGATGTCTGCATGGGCAGAGGAACATGCGGATCAGCTCGCCGAGGCAAAGGTCCGGGAACGCTTAATCGAAGAGCGTATGGAACGAGCGAACAGGATGTGACATATATGGACTGGATTCCGATCGGAGAGTTTGATATCCAAGCGTACACACCGGAGGAAAAGATCGCTCTTGCGGTGCTGCAAGATGGAAAGAATTTTTTTCAGGTTGCTTCACGGCTGCACGTTTCTTTCGAGCGTGCGCGGGATATCGTATTCAGCATTCGAAAAAAGGAGAGTATTATTATGGGGAAACTGAGCAACACTGAGCGTGCTGCGATCTACCAGGCGTGGAAGGACGGGCAGTCTCAGACTGATCTGGCAAAGCATTACAACGTGAGCATTCCGGCAATCAGCAAACTGCTGAAAAAGCTGAATGCTGCGGATCAGAGCATCAGATCGGCAGAGCTTCCGAAACCGTCCTGTGAAGCGGCAAGAATTGCAGCGTATAATGAGCAGCGTGTCAAGGAAGAGCTGGAGGACTGCGAGAACGGCATCCCGAATACGCCGCTTGTGCCGCAGAAGCAGGAACGCAAGGCGGCTCAGATCAATCCGGAGTTTGACGCGGCAGTCACTGAGATGATCGAGAACACAAACAAAAATTCCGCGATCGCAGAGAAAAACTCCACGAACGCGGAACCGGACACGCTTCCTGTCTATATTACGGATGCGCTTGCGGAACGTATCAGCTCTCTCAGTTTGGAAATCGAGGAGCGCGAGCAGCGAATTGCTGAGCTGCAAGCTGAGATCGAGGATTATCAGTTTGAGCGTGAAAAGATTGCTGCATGGTTGGAGGAACACACATGATTACGGTTCCAAACCAACGCACGGTCACGCTGAAGCTGACACGAGGCGAGGTGTGCAAGCTGCTGATTTCGATGACTGCGCAGTATGAGGCAGCGCCGGAGAACCGACAGCAACTCTATGCGCTGCATAAGAAGATCGCGGAGCAGCTGGAAGTGCACGATAAGAAGTGGGAGGACAAGGAATGATTGCAATAAAACTGGAGCCGTATCACAATCCGTTTCTTGTCGGCATCGACGGAATCGACATCAATGACGAGCTGCATCTGATGCAGGCGCATGTCGGTGGATACATAGAGACTCTAAAATTGAAGGACGGCGGCATCCTGCTTGTTGATGAGGATTATCTGCTGACCAAAAAAGGTTTGAAGTGTAATCATATTGCGACGGCGCTTTATGGGTCGCCAATCTTCGGCAATGCATTGATTGTCGGTCAGAAAGAGGACTTGCTGACCGATGTGCCGCCGAAGTATTTTGCGCTGCTTGCGTATGATTTGGTATAAAGAAAGCCGCATCCGATAATGGTGAATCGGACACGGCTCAAAAGGAAAATGTTTATGGTTCTATTATAGCATGTAAAAAGGAGAATGTCAAGTGAGATATGAAGAACTTAACGTCGGTGTGAAAGCACCGTACAAAGATATCAAGCAGTTTTTCGGCGATGAACTGACCTTCAAAGAGCTGGTCTATGTGCCGGGCACGGAGAAGCTGCTGATTCTGCTGCTGTGCACCGTGAACGGCATCGAAGAAGACGATGACATCTATGTCGGACAGATCACAAGAGTGGTCGATAACGAAGAAGGCTACGAAAAGTATGCAGATGTTATCCTGGACATTCCGGGATATGATCAGAAACCGATTTGCATCGACTTTGATGATATGGAAGTTCCGCAGCTTGACGAAGACGACGATCCGGAGATCATTTCAAACTGCTATGCACGTATCTGGCGCATCCGCAAACCGCTCCCTGCGCTGGAGCAGCTTGCGATCGGTGCCGCGGCATACGGCAAGTGCAAAAGCAACCTGATCGACACGACCGAAGATCTGCTTGAAGCATTCCGGACAGGTGCGATCAAGAATGTGTTGAAAAGTGACGCGATCCGTAGCGTGAAGCAGGTGCTCACCGTCGCCGGCATCCAGATCCCGGAAGAAGAGCCGAATCAGGAGACCGCGATCGTCGCAGCTCAGCCTGCTGATCTGGATGCAGTCGACAAGGCAAAGCAGCTGCATCAGCGCATCCTTGCCGATGCTCAGAGCGCGGCTGAGTCTATCTGGGATATGTCGCAGGCAATCAAGGAAATGCGGGACGGCAAGCATTACAAAGCGCTGCTCTTTGACAACTTTGAGGGATACTGCGAGGAAGCTCTCGGTATGTCTCGCTCTCACGCTTACCGGTATATCCAGATTGCCGAAGGCATGACCGCAGAAAATGTCTCATCAATGAGACAAATCGGCACGACAAAGCTTGCACTCCTGGCATCCGTCACTGATGAGCAGCGTGAAATCGTCACGACTGCGGTCGATGTCGAGTCAGCAACCGTCAAGGAGCTGAAAGCAGAGATAGACAAGCTGCAAGGCAAGGTCAAGCAGGCAGAGCAGGAGAAGCTTGCAGCGGAAAACATGCAGAGCATCGAGCGCTCGCATCGCAAGGAAGCAGATGCTGCTTTTGAGAGAGCGCAGAGCCGGATCAGAGTGCTTGAAGCAGAAAAGCAGCAGAATGCAGACAGGAAAGAGCTGCTTGACGCTGCCGACAATCAGATCAGGCGGCTCAATGCCGAGATCGCAAACAATAGTGATTATATCGCCAAGCTTCAGGCAAAGATCACAGAGCTGGAAAACAGACCGGTCGAGGTCGCAGTCCAGGAAGACAGTGAAGCGCTGGAGCAGCTTCGGCAGGAATACGAAGACAAGCTCGCACATCAGAAAAAAATGGTGAATGATCTTGATGAAGAGCTTGCACGGAAAGATGATGAGTATTACTGGTCCAATATTGACCACAATCTGCGAGAAGTACACTCGAAAATCCAGTCAATCTGTGTTATGGTCGCAGGTCGCATTGATTGCGACGAAAAGGAAGAAATGAAGGAAAAGCTGCGTGACTTGATCAGAGACATTGAGCAGCGGATCGGGAAGGAGTAAAGCATGAATAAGGTTATCTTAATGGGACGGCTGACAGCCGATCCGGAATTCCGGCAGACGACAAGCGGCACACCTTGCTGCCGCTTCCGTATCGCGATCGACAGACCGAAGGCAAAGGACGCTCAGCAGTCAGAGACGGACTTCATCAACTGCGTCGCCTGGCGTGCGCGTGCTGAATTTGTCAGCCGGTATTTCATCAAGGGAAGCCGCATCCTGGTCGAAGGAGCAATGCGCAATAATGATTATACTGACGACAAAGGCACCAAGCATTACGGTATTGAAGTGCTCGCCGAAAATGTCGAGTTCTGTGAATCGAAGCAGCAGGACACAGGAGCACAAGCTGCTCCGGCTGAGCAGTATGGACAGCCGCCGGTATACAATCCGCCATATCCGCCGCCGCCGGTTCCGCAGCAGTATCAGCAGCCGTATGCACCGCAGGGATACCAGCAGGCACCGCCGCCGCAGTATGGAGCAGTCCCGGCGCCGAATGGCAATCCGTATCATCCGAATTAAGATCAGGAGGGCGTGACATGAAGAATTACCGCAATGTTTCACAGAGCTTCTGGAATGATAGCAAGGTCGATGATGACTTTTCGCCGGAAGATAAGTATTTCATGCTGTATCTTCTGACTAATCCGCACACGTCCGTCTGCGGCTGCTATGAGATCAGCATGAAGCAGATGGAGCGTGAAACCGGATACAATTCTGACACGATCGCACGTCTGATCCAGCGGATGCAGGATGTGCACAAGGTCATCCGGTACGATACACAGACAAAGGAAGTTTTAATCATTAACTGGCACAAGTACAACTGGACCAAAAGCGAAAAGCTGATGAAAGCAGTTGTGTACGCAGCAGATCACATCAAATCTGAATCATTCAAAAGATACATTCTTAATACTGTATCAATACGGTATGGATACGATATTGATACATCAGACAAGGACAACGTCAACGACAAGGACAACGTCAACGACAAGGACAACGTCAACGAAAACGAGAGAGGCGCGGACAAGCCGCGCACACGCGCTCAATTCACTGCGCCGTCTGTCGAAGATGTGAGAGCGTATTGCCGAGAGCGTGGAAACAGCATTGATCCGCAGCGGTTCGTTGATTTTTACACTGCGAATGGATGGGTTCAGGGCAAAGGGAAGCCAATCAAAGACTGGAGAGCAGCAGTCCGACTCTGGGAACAGAAAGAGTCTGAATTCAAAACAAGAGATGCTCCTGCGAAGCGGAATGCAAACAAAGGCTGTTACAGCAGCATTGACGATGCTGTTTTCGAGAAGATCATGAATCCTTACGGGGTGAGCAGCATTGACGAATCTGATGTCGAGAAAATCATGAACCCTTACGGTGCCGGCGTAAAAACTGGAGGCGCTTCATGAGTTTGCACAAGTACGGAAACAGGAAAGTCAGCGTTGACGGTATCGACTTTGACAGTATTCGAGAGGCGCGCCGATATAAGGAGTTGAAGCTGCTCCTGCTTGCCGGAGAGATCATCTGCCTTCGGATGCAGGTTCCGTTTGAGCTTGTGCCGGCACAATACGAAGAGACCGGTGAAGTATACACCAAAGGACCAAGGAAGGGACAGCCGAAGCAGGGAAAGTGCATCGAGAAATCATGCGTATATGTTGCCGATTTCGTATATTACCAGAACGGCAAGCAGATCGTAGAGGATGTAAAGGGAATGCGCACTCCGGAATACATCATCAAACGGAAGCTGATGCTGTATAAGTACGGCATCAGTATCAAGGAGGTTTGACAATGCCGGCACTGAAGTGCATCAGCTGCTCCAGGTGGAGTTTTGAAAACGGATGCACGCTTCACTCATACAGCCTCATGCGGGATTGCATGTTGGAAAATAAAGATTTTCACAGAGACAAAGAGGAGAATGTTTATGAATTACAACGAAGCACTGGGGATTCTGTATCTCTTCCTGCTGATCGTGCTGATCGTTTATCTGGCGCAGAAGAGATACCAGAAGGACAAGAGCGAGGAGCAGGAGCAGCTCGACTTCTCGCATCTGACAGTCAAGGAGCAGCTCGCAATCGCGAACAAGACCGCCGAGATGATCTCCGATCTGGAGCAGCTGATCACGGATATGCAGGAGAGCCGGATCGAGGATATCATGATGCTGCATATCGAGTGGATTGGTAGAGATGACCGGCAGCATGAGATCTCTATCGGCTGTGACGGATACAACACGGCAACAGAATGCATGATCGAGATCGGAGAACGTGAAGTCAGCGACCTGAAAAACGAGCTGGCGCATCAGTGCGCTGCTCTCTCAGATCATGGACGGCATAGACAAAACCGTGGACATATCAGCATGATCAGGAGAGGGGAGGCGCTCGAAGATGACGAAGCAATGCACACGTTGCGGAGTGTCTATCTCAACCGATGACTGGTACAGCTTCATCAGCACGAAGTATTGCAAGCGGTGCGCTGCGGAAGTCAGGCGAGAACAGCAGGCGGCATGGATGAGAGAATTCCGGAGAAAGAACCGTGAGAAGCACGCTCTCACACGAAAGCTTTGCGAATCTCAGCAGGAAGAGATCGACCGGCTGCGTCAGCTGCTTGTTATCCAGAGAGAGCGCGTCCGGCAGCTTGAACAGGAGCAGGACGAAAGTTTCTGATTGAAAACTTGCGCGGGAGGAAAGAAAATGATTGACATTGACGGATTCCGACAGTTCCTCTACGAAGAAGAGATGTCAAAAAACACAGTGCTCAGCTATTTGCACGCTGCCGCACTGTATGCAAAAAAATATGAAGAGATCACAAAGGGAAATCTGATCGCGTACAAGCAGGAGCAGCTCGCAAAGTACAAGCCGTCAACTGTCAATCTGCGCATTGCCGGCATGATGTGTTACTGCCGGTATGCGAAAATACCGGCAAGGCTCAAGACAGTGAAGACACCGAACAAGACCAATGTCGAGAACGTCATAACGCAGGAGCAGCTTGATTACCTGCTGAAATGTCTGGATCAGGACGGAAAGCGCTGTTGGATTGTCAATATCCTGCTTCTTGCAAAAACCGGGATGCGGATATCCGAGGCGATGCGCGTGAAGAAAAGCGACATTGAGCGCGGTCAGATCACGATGCACACGAAAGACCACATGCGGACGATCTATTTCCCGGCGTCACTTGTCGAGGATATCTGGGAAGACCTTGCAGAACTGTCACTCTCAGATCAGGTGATCCGCGGGAACCGGTATCAGTATAAGCAGCCGGTGCCAATCAGCAGCTCTGCCGGCTTTCGGAACAGCCTGAACAGGATCGGCGTCCGGTACGGCATTCCGAAAGAGGTTCTGCATCCACACAGCTTCCGGCATTACTTCGCACTCGAATTTTTGAAGGAGAATCCGGACATAGCATTGCTTGCAGATATCCTCGGACACAGGTCGATCGACATGACGAGAATCTATCTGAGACGGTCTCAGGAGCAGCTGAAAGATGCCGTTGACAAGGCTGTGAAATGGTGATTAAACAAATGGTGCTATAATGTCTATTATATTATCATTTTTCAGAATTGAAACTCGGATTTTCGCTTAGTTGCTATATTTTTAGCGAATCGGAACGAATATGCAAACTTTTGCGTTGAAATGCTAAAAAGGAGGTCAAAAATGAAAAGACTGATGTGCTATAAATGCGTTATTGAGAATTATTTTTCGGAACCGTCAAAGGGCGGCTCTTATGAGATCATGTATGCAGAGATCACTGCTGAGACAAAAGCCGAAGCAATGCGTATGGCATCAATGAGCGTCGAGCACTTCAAGCGATGCAAGATCGAACAGTCTGTAATTGCGAAACCGGATGCGATCAAGGGCGTTCAGTGGCTCTTGAACAATCGAGAGGTATGAAGCATGAAGACGGTGGAAGATATTATGAGAGCGATCATCGGAGGTCTGATGCCGCGCTCGGATGTCGGCTTCATCTTGGCGCTGCTTGCGCTGGATATGGTCTATGAAGGAGGATGCTGACGATGACACTTGACGAGGCTATTCAGCATTGCAAAGAGGTCGCAAAAGAAAGCAAGGAAGCGGAACTAACGTATGCAAGGGAAAATGCATACGAAACTGCAATATCATGCAAGGCGTGCGGTCAAGAGCATGAACAGCTCGCGAAGTGGCTGGAGGAGTTGAAGCAGCGCAGAGAAGCAGAGCCTGTTGTGCGGTGTGGTGAATGCAGATACATGGAACCGAACGGACATTGCACACAATTTGCAGACGATCATATCAGACCTTCAGTGAGCGATTTTTGCAGCGCAGGTGAACGGAGGTATTGAGAATGGCTGAAATAATGGTAAAATTCGACGATCTGAGACGGTATTGCGAAAATCATCATTGCGGTAGCGTACCGCTTGAATATATCGCGCAGATGCGCACAGTCGAAGCCGAACCGGTTAAGAACGGGCGGTGGATTCCGACAGAGTATGACGGATATGCGGACGGAAATCCCGTGTATGATGCGTTTGAGTGCAGCGAGTGCGGTCACGAGCATAACGGCGAAGAAGATACTCTGACAGCGTTCTGTCCGGACTGCGGCGCGAAAATGGACGGAGGTGCTGAGAATGACTGAAATGATCACGATCCAGCCTGATTTCAATGCGCCGATGCGTGACGACACAATCGAGCGTGCACGAAAGTGGCAGGCACAAAACAACAAGAAGCAGGACGGCAGGCGAAAGGTTCCGTTTGAACAGCCTCGTTCATGCGGAAAGGTGTTCACAGGCAGAGAGGAGATCAATTATGAAAATATATAGGATCGCCTATACAATCGCGTCGCAGTTTCTTTTCGCGATCATCACTGTGTTTCTTGTGTACGGGATCTTCGACCGCGATTTGATCATCACGAGTCTGAGCTTCGCAGCTCGCAGCTGTCTGCATTGGATGAGTATTGAAAATCATGCACTTTTCCAAACAGGAAAGGAATTGCGCCGGAGTTCGCACAGATTCTTTCGATAAATGGGAGGCAGAAACATGACGTCACAGGAAGTGAAAGAGTATCTGATGCAGTATACTCATGCAAAGCGTCGTGAAAACGCGCTCAGTGATCACATTGCTGATCTGAGGGAAATGTGTAAGCAGCTTCGGACAGAAGACGGGCACCAAATTGCTTTGGACGCTGCGGTTGCTGAGCTTGTGGATACCGAGCAGAAGGTTTCTGCTGAGGTCACTCAGCTTTGCCGGATCAAAGCGGAGATTGATTGCACCATCAGCCGAATGCCTGAACCATACCACACGCTGCTCTTGGAACGGTACATCAACGGCAAGACATGGGAACAGATCGCAGATCGCATGCATTATTCTCGACGAGGCGTGACAAAAATGCACGGTCGAGCCTTACAGATTATAGCAAAGAGTTCCTTGAAGTTCCCACTTGATCTGTGATACAATGTAAGTGTAGAAAAGCGACGGAGTGAAGCTGCACAACATGCGGCGAGTGCTTTTCCGGCGGCGTGCCCTAACATGCCGCCCTTTTTCTCCTCCGTCGATGGGGGGAGGGTACCCCTCGAAAGAGCGGCAGCGCACTACACCGCGTCACTGCTCATTTTCTCTCTCGGAGGTTGATACTGTGGCTGAAAAAGGCATTGAATACTTGAAGCGAAAGCTCACAATGAAGCAAAGCAGAGTCCGGCTGCGGTATGGCTTCTATGACATGAAAAACCATGTCGATGATATCAAAGGCATTATCCCGGACAGACTCAAATGGATCTCCGCCTCGCTCGGATGGTGTGCGAAGGGCGTTGATACGCTTGCAAACCGCATCGTCTTCGACGGCTTTGATCATGATGACTTCCTTCTTGGTGATATCTACAGCAATAACAACCCGGATATTCTCTGCGATGATGCCGTGCTGTCCTCGCTGATCGGCTCGTGCAGCTTCATCTACATCGGCAGGGATGCGTCCGGTTATCCGACCATGCAGGTGATCGACGGCAGCCATGCGACCGGCGAGATCGACCGTGTGACCAATCTGCTGACAGAGGGATATGCCGTTCTGGAGCATGATGAATACGACAAGCCGGTGCTTGAGGCGTACTTCCGCCCGTATCGCACCGATTATTACCGCAACGGCAGGCTCGCGCCTGAAATGACGATGGAGCACACTGCGCCGTATGCGCTTCTTGTGCCGATGATCTACCGGCCCGATGCAATGCGGCCGTTCGGTCATTCCCGTATCTCCCGCTGTTGCATGGACACTGTCAAGGCGGCGATCCGCACGATGCGTCGCTCTGAGGTCAGCTCGGAGTTCTACAGCTTCCCGCAGCGTTATGTGCTCGGACTGGCAGAGGATGCGCAGCGTATCGAAGGCGACGATAAGGTGAAAGTGGTAATGTCTGCTTTTCTCGACTTCCGGCAGGACGAAAACGGCAATCATCCGGTTGTCGGACAATTTGACCAGCAGAGCATGGCACCGTTCACGGAGCAGCTCCGGACGCTTGCAGCAGTCTTCGCCGGCGAAACCGATCTGACGCTGGAAGACCTCGGATTCTCGACCGGCAACCCGCCGAGCTATGACGCAATCAGAGCGTCGCATGAGAATCTGCGGCTGACAGCCCGCAAGGCGCAGCGCACGTTTGGCACCGGCTTCCTGAATGCAGGCTATCTCGCCGCGTGCGTCCGCGACCGGCAGACCTATAACCGCGACACCTTCCGGGATATCAAGCCGGTGTGGATGCCGATTTTTGAGCCGGATGCTGCGACGCTCGGCGTGATTGGCGACGCGATCCTGAAAATCAACCAGGCGTCTGAGGGCTTCCTCGGCACGCGGAATATTAAGTCTCTCACCGGTCTGGAGAGTGATGCGGAATGACAGTCCGTGAAGAAGTACAGCAGCGCATCGAGCAGGATCCTGAGCTGATCCGGCTCCGGAAAAAGATCGAGAGTGGCAAGGCAACCTATGCCGACACTGCCGCGTACAGCAACCGTGCCGGCAAGCTGCTCGGCGAGGTGTTCTCGCGCCGGCTGCCTGAGATTCCGCTGGAAGAGCGCGAGCCGCTCTGTGTGGAGCTGCTGCACGACAGGTACATTGACATCAATGCGGCGGTTGATACGGCGCAGCGCTTCATGGATGAGGCGCTCGGCGTCCACATTGCACCGCAGCACGCACGGTTTGACAGCGAGCGTGCAAGCCAGATCGGCAGCTCGCTCCGTGATCTGAGCAAGCCTGTGGAAACCTTGCAGCGCAGATCCAGAGCAGCGACTGAAACCGCCACCAAAGCGATCCATGACGACCGCATGAAAGCTGAATCGAAGTTCCGGCACCGCGCCGGTCTGGACTGCCGCATCACCCGCGTGGCTGTCAACGGCTGCTGTCCGTGGTGCAGCAAGGTCGCCGGGCGTTATGTCTACGGCGAAGAGCCTGACGACATTTACCGCCGGCACGACAACTGCGACTGCACCGTGACTTTTGAGAACGGGCGCAAGCGGCAGGATGTTTGGAGCAAGCGGGAATGGGAAGCGCCGGAGCCGGGTGCCGGTGCCGGGGATCCGGTTGTGTTTACGGCGGAGCAGGCGAAGGCTTTGCAGGATGAAAAGCAACTCAAAGTGTTGACAAATGGCGAAAAACATGATAGAATAAAACTAGGAATAAATCTGTTTGATACTTCTGATGAGTTGTATGTTGAGGCATTTAGCATTGAAGAAGAAACAGGATTTACCGACATTTATTTACATGGCACTTCGTCATCTGTTCAAATTAAGGTGAATGGAAAGCCGAAGAATCTTTCACCGGCAGAATTTGAACAATTACTGAAAAGCAAAGGCATTTCAGGCGGTGACATTCGCCTTTGTTCATGCTCAACGGGACAAGGTGATGATTCTTTTGCGCAGCAGCTTTCTGAAATTCATAATGGAAAAGTAAAGGCGCCAGATGATGATGTATATTACGCTCCGGATGAAGGAACTGTTTTCGTTGGCGATCCAAATATGAACATTGGAAGATGGAGAATCTTTGAGAAAGGAGCTGAGATAAATGACTGACGTTGGCTGTTTTGAAGAAATGCATATTTTCAGTAATAGTGGCAGCGTTCGGGACTCTCTTGTCGATTCTGTAAACTATGATATTGATAAAATGGTTCGGTATCTCAGTTCTTTTCAACGGCAAGCAATATGCCCTAGACCGGCGATTGATTGCGTTACGGGGAAAGAGATTTCGACAAGCTTCAAAGTGTTCAATGATGGGGAGTATCGCTGGTGTGATTTCTTGATCTACCATATCCAAAAGTATAAAATCAAATTGCCGCAAGGCTTGATTGAAAAAGCGAATGCTTATATAAACCGCCCTGAGTAATCAAGGCGGTTTTCTCATACCCAAAAACCGAAAGGAGTTTATCACATGGATGAATGGAAAGAACGACTGAAAGCTGAGTATACGCAGACCAAGGAACGCTACGAAAAGCTGAAAGCATGGAACAACAAGCGGACAGTAGCAAGTGAGCTTGAATATCATACGCCTTGTAGCTCTGATGCCGAAGCTGCTGAGCGCAGAAAGCAGCAGTATCATGATGAGCTGACCAAGCAACAGCAGCATATTATGGGCGAGTACCTGCACATTCTGGAGCTGCGTGCAGAAATTGCCGGCATCATGCTGTAACGAAAGGCGGTGACAACCATGACCGTGAGAGGTAACTGAATACAACACCAGCACTGAGGAATCCTCGGTGCTTTTTTCATGCTTGCAGACGGCATCCGTCCCATGAAAGGAGCTGACACCATGCCGAACGCGCCGAGAGCCAAGCCGAACCTGCGCCCCGATCACAACGGCCCGCAGCGGGCGCAGTTTGAATCGAACAAGAAGAAAATCTACATGACGCAGAAGGTCTGCGGCATTTGCGGCAAGCCGGTTGACTTCCGGCTGAAATTCCCGCATCCGCTGAGCCCCTGCATCGACCATATCATTCCGGTTGCCAAAGGCGGGCACCCTTCCGACCTGAACAACTTGCAGCTCGCACACATGACCTGCAACCGGGACAAATCCGACAAGCTCGTTGCGCAGAAGGTGGAATTCTCCGGCGGCATCGAGCTCGTATCGAACAGACTGCTGCCGCTGACATTCGACTGGAAGACCATCTGAAAGGAGTTTGTGCATGAGCGAAGAAATTCGCAAGGGCAAACAAACTCCTACAATCTGCATACGGCTGCCGTATACCGAATCGCTCGGCACGGAAGCCGTTGACCTCTATAACCAATCCAACCGCACTGCGCAGGACTGGCAGGCGATCATGCTGGAAGATATCATGGCCGTGAATGATGACGGTCTGTGGATCCACATGAAAGCCGGCTGGTCGATACCGCGCCGAAACGGAAAGTCTGAAATTCTGATCATGCGCGTGATCTGGGATCTGACTCATGAGCGTCGCGCACTGTATACCGCACACCGCGAATCCACCGCTGCGGCTTCGTGGGAAAAGGTCGTCCGGATTCTTGCGAAGATCGGATACCGCGAGGATGTAGATTTCAAATCATACAAATCCGCGGGCAGACGAAGCATCGAATGGTTGAAGGACGGCTCTGAGGCTGTGGCAAACTTCCGCACGCGCAGCGGCACAGGCGGTCTCGGCGAAGGCTACGACACGCTGATCATTGACGAAGCGCAGGAATACACCGGAGATCAGGAATCCGCACTGAAATATGTTGTCACCGACTCCAAGAACCCGCAGACGCTGATGTGCGGCACACCGCCGACGGCAGTCAGCTCCGGTGATGTGTTTCTCAAATACCGCAAAACCACACTCGCCGGAAAAAATGATGATTCGTTCTGGGCAGAGTGGTCTGTGCCGAACCTGACTGACGCACACGATCCTGAGCTGTGGTATCTGACGAACCCTTCTCTCGGAACAATCCTCAGCGAAAGAACGATCCGAAACGAGCTCGGCGATGACCAGGTTGATGACAATATTCAGCGCCTCGGTCTGTGGCTGCGGTATTCACAGCAATCCGCGATCAGTAAGCAGGACTGGAACGATTCCGCTCTGAGCGATAAGCCGAAGCTGCCTGCAAAGCCGCGTGTTTTCTTCGCGGTGAAGTATGGCAAAACCGGCAATGTCTCGCTTGCAGCAGCCGTGAAGCTCGATGATGACAAGGTCTTTATTGAAGCGATCGACTGCCGCCCGATTCGTGACGGCAATGCCTGGCTGATGCCGTTCCTGAAAAATCCGCACGCTGAAAGTGTATGCATTGACGGTGCCGGTAATCAGACCGTGCTTGCATCCGAAATGAAGGATGCCGGTGTGAAGTGTAAAGCGGTTTTGCCGAAGGTTGCGGATGTCGCAGCAGCACATGCGCTGTTTGAACAGCAGCTGTTCGGCGGCGGTATCCGTCACATGAATCAGCCGGCACTCGCACAGGCCGCGACAAACTGCGAACACCGTGCAATCGGCAGCGGCGGCGGATTTGGTTATGCTTCTGTGCTGGAAGGCGCAGATATATCACTGCTGGAATCGGTCTCTTTTGCGCACTGGCTCTGCTCTACCGCAAAGCCGCGCAAACAGCAGATCGTATCATTTTAACGCAACTACGCGGAATAAGATAGGAGTTTTATTATGCCTGAATTCAAACCAATCGAAACACAGGAAGCGCTCGACGCGATCATCAAGGACCGCATCGAACGCGCAAAGAAATCTGCTGCCGATGAGACAGCAAAGAAATATGAGGGTTACCTTTCGCCGGATGATGTGAAGAAGCACACCGACCAGATCACTGCCCTCACCGATAAGCTCAAGGAAAGCGAGACGAAGATCGCTGACCTGACCGCCAAGAACAGCGCATACGAGATCGCCTCGGTAAAAACGAAAATCGCGCATGAAGTCGGTCTTCCCTATGAGCTTGCAGACCGCCTCTCCGGTACAACCGAGGAGGAAATCCGAAAAGATGCAGACGCACTCTCCAAATTTGCCATGCACCCGCAGGCAACGCCGAGCTTTTCTTCTGAAACGCCGCCGACAGCAACAGCGGATGCGGCATACCGTGCGCTTGCACATGATCTCAACGCATAAGGAGGTATATTATGCCTAATACCAAGACTACTTCCGGCACTCTGTTTAAGCCGGAACTCGTAACCGAAATGTTCAGCAAGGTCAAGGGTCATTCTTCCCTTGCAAAGCTGAGCGGCGCTTCTCCGATGCCGTTCTCCGGCACTGACACCTTCATCTTCACGATGGACGGTGAGGCTGCGATCGTCGGCGAAGGCGGTCAGAAGCCTGCCGGTGATGCTGCAATCACTTCCGTGACCATCAAGCCGATCAAGTTCATCTATCAGCACCGTGTCACGGACGAATTCGTCCATCTTTCCGAGGAAAAGCAGATCCCGTATCTCCGCGCATTTGCTGACGGCTTCTCCAAGAAGATCGCCCGTGCGCTGGATATCTCCGCTTTCCACGGCGTGAACCCTGCAACCGGCAGCTCTTCCGAGCTCATCGGCACCAACAGCTTCCAGGGCAAGGTCACCGATGCCGGCCACATCGTCACCTACAACAGCAGCACACCGGATGACAACATCGACGCTGCGGTTGCAGCAGTCCAGGGCAGCGACGGCGTTGTCAATGGCATCGCTATGGCTCCGGCAATGGGCGCTGCGATCGGTGCAATGAAGATGGCAGATTCTCACGCTGCAATGTATCCGGAATTCCGTTTTGGCGGCAATCCGGCAGCATTCGGCGCTCTGGCGTCCGATATCAACGGCACTGTCTCCTTCGGTGCAAACCAGAAGCTCCGCGCTGTTGTCGGCGACTTCGCAAACTGCTTCAAGTGGGGATATGCTGCGAACATTCCGATGGAGATCATCCAGTACGGTGATCCGGACGGTCAGGGCGACCTGAAGCGCACGAATGAGATCGTGCTCCGTGCCGAGGCATACATCGGCTGGGGCATCCTCGATGCGAGCAGCTTCGCACTCATTAAGGTAAACCCTTGACGGCTCCCGCCGCCCAGGCCGAAGCGGGCGGGAGCAATAAGCTCTTCGGCGTGAAAGTCTCTGATATGCAGTCGGATATCACCATCTCCGGCAGCACCATTACCGGCACGCTGAAGTATCTCGACGGCGACAACGCGATCACTCAGGTCTGGGGCGCAGGCAATTTCATTTGTCTCAAATTCCCGGATGCTGACATTGAAACCAGCACCGTCAAAGTCGGTCTTGAGCCTTCTGCCGGAAGCGGGCTTGTTGAGCTCGATCCTGACAAGAACGGCGTCTTCAAGATCACCGATAAGCTCAGTCAGAAGTTTGTCGTTCAGATCACGAAGGACGGCGAGACCGTTGTCCAACGCTATGATCTGTCCGGCCTGACCTGCGAAACGGAGTGATCTGAATGGGTGCTGTGTATGCATCTGTCGAGGATATCACAGCACTCGGCAGATCGCTGACAAACCAACAGTCTGAAGCTGCGGATGTCCTGCTTGAGCAGGCGTCCGCAAAGCTCCGGCTGTTTGCACAGAAATACCGGAAAGACATTGATGAAATGATCGCTGATCCGGTTACCGGTGAAGATTTCGCGCTTGCAGTCAAATCTGTGGTTGTGCAGGCTGTGTGCAGAGCGCTGGACAGCGTGGAGAGCAACACAGTCGCATCACAGGGCACTGAGAGCATCGGCGCATACAGCCTGACAATGAGCTATCTCAATGCCGGGCAGTCGTTGTATTTCCTGCGTAACGAGCTGAAAGACCTCGGTCTGATGCAGCAGCGTTACGGTCTTCTGGATATGTACAGCGGAGAGGAGTAACGCCATGTTCACTAACACACCCGCGGTCACAATCTGGGAAAAAGCCGTTGTCAACCACACGCCAACATATATCCGCCACCAGACAGGCGCAGCCTACTGGGAGGACACGAACGGCGAAACCATAAACGGCATCACGCGCAACCCGGATGACAAGATCCTGATGATCGTATCCGCTGCAAACCTCGGCGATTATATGCCGAAAGTCGATGACCGCATCATGCGCGGCGCTGTTGATGATGCACAGCCGTCGAAAACCGCGATGACGGTCACATCCGTCAAAGATTTCCGCTATGGCTCTGACCGTGTGCAGCATATCGAGGTGACAGCGAAATGATCGAGTTCAAAGGCATAGAATTCCCGCCGGATTTCGAGGGCAATGTGCAGAAAGCCTTTGCAACCAGACAGAACGCTCTGGACGCAAAAGCAATCTCGCTCATGGAAGACTATGTGCCGATCGCGCAGCCACGATTCAAGAACCGCGGTAAGATGAGCAAATCCCACAAGCAGGAGCGTCCCGGCGTCATCATCAACACAGAGCCGAGAGCAAGGCGGGAATATTACATCAACAAAGGGCATTCCGGAGGGCTGCGCGGTAAGCGATGGCTTGACCGCATGAAAGCAGATCACCTGGAAGAACTCATGAAAACAGCGAAGGAAGGGAAGTAAATGAAATCACTGATCGAATGCGTCCGCGACTTCGTGCTGACCTTTCCGGAGCTCGATGAAGAAGGCTGTCTGTATGTCGATTATCTCGGCGATCAGGCAATCGAGTATTCTGTGGAGGCAGTGCCGTGCGATCCTGTTTTCAGGCGCTATACGGACGGCGGCTGCATGAAGCAATTTCTGTTCGTGTTTGCATCCCGTGAGTTTTACAGCGCGGATGTCAACCAGTGTATTGAGAATCTCGCGTTCTACGAGCATTTCGAGCACTGGATCACGGACAACAACCTGAACGGCAATCTGCCTGATCTCGACGGCAGAACGCCGGTATCCATCGAAGTGCTGACGGGTGGTTACGCCTTCGATGCAGACAGCAATACCGCCCGATATCAGATGCAGCTTCGGCTGCTTTACGAGGAGGAATAATCATGGGAGAAATTGTACAGCGTCATAAGATTCTGAGCTTTTACGGTGTAACCACCACAACGACTTCCGGCGGCACGACGACCACAACGACCACGTTCCACCGCATGAAGTATTTTACCGGTTTGTCTCAGGCGAAGAACCCGCAGGAGTACAGCCGCAAGTATGTCGATGAGGCAACCCAGCGCACCGATGTGACCGGCTTTGCTCCGGAGATCAGCTACGGCTTCGACAAGCACCGCGACGATCCGGTTCTGACCGACATCGTGAAGATCACCAATGAGGAGCTTTACGGCGCGGATGCCGTGCGTGATATCATCATTGTGGATACCGCGACCGGCGAAGCATACAAGCGTCCGTATACTGTTTCTCCGGGTACTGAGGGCGATGACGCCAATATCTACAAGTATTCCGGCAGCTTCAAGGCAAACGGTGAGCAGGTCAAGGGAGCCGCTACCAGCTCCGATGATTGGGCAACCGTGACGTTTGCAGCCGATAACACCTGATTCACAAAGGAGATGCGCCTATGAGCCAGAACAATCTGAAGGCATGGGAGATCAATGGGATCTCCCTGCCGCTTGATCTCGAAGATGTTGATGTGATGGAGCGCTATGAAAATGCGTTTCAGCTGATGCAGCAGGATGAGATCAGCATTCCGAAGGACGGCAAAGCGTCCGACCGTATCCGCGCATACTGCAATCTGTACCGCAAGCTGTATGACAATCTGTTCGGAGCCGGCACAGCTGACAAGATCTTCGCCGGCAAGCCGATGAGCGCCGCTGTATATGAATCGACTTATCTGTCATTCCTGGATTTCGTCGGCGCTCAGACAGCAGCGGCAGCGGAGCGCCGGAACGCGATTCTGACAAAGTATCAGCCGAACCGTGCGCAGAAGCGTGCAGCTATTAAGCAGGCGAAGAAAAAATGATCAATATTCTGTACGAGCCGTTCCAGGACATAATCGAAGCTGACGGGAAGGAATACAAGATCCTGACCGACTTCCGGGAATGGCTCGGCTTTATTGATATGATGGCTGATAAATCGCTCAGTTCAGAGGAGCGGGCATATCTCTGCGGGATGTGGATCACGCCGGAGCCGGCACGGATCACTGCCGGCATGATCGCCGGTCTGATCGGCTTTCTGCGAGCTGATGCGCTGGAGCCTGATCCGCAGGAGCCGGATGACGATGAGGCGGAGGTTGAGCCGGACATGCCAAAGCCTCCGGTATTGGATTTCCGTATTGACGCAAAGTACATAATCGCAGACTTCCGGCGCTTTTATGCGATCGACCTGCTGCGTATCGACTATCTGCATTGGTGGGAATTCCTCTCGCTGCTGCGTGCGCTGCCCGATGAGAGTATGACAATGCGCCGTGTTAGTCTCCGGGGCACGGATCTGAATGATATCCCGGACAAACGCCGGAGAGCACAGGTTGCCAAAGCACAGAGGCAGATCGCGCTGCCGTTTGAGTTTGATGATGAGATGATCGGAGCGATGATGTGGAACGCATAAAAGTCCCGCCGATCGAGCGGAAATGGCTGCGCTGCCCGTACTGTGGCGCAAAAACCGTATTGTATGACAATACAGCGCAGTGCAGCGGCGTGTTTGTGAAATGCACACGCGGCTGCAAGCGTGAATTTGAAGTGAAGATTATCGAAGGTAAGCAAGTACAATGAGCCTATGCGCCGTACTGCCACATGACAAGGAGTGGTATGTATGGCATTTGACGGCACACTGAAATTTGATACCAGTATCGACAAATCAGGCTTTGAGTCCGGTCTTGCAAAGCTCGGCAGTATCGCAAAAGCCGGCATGGCAGCGGTCGCCGGAGCAATTACCGCAGCATCCGGTGCAATGGCAGCACTCGGCGCAAAGGCGCTTGAGGCATACGCGGATTATGAGCAGCTGACCGGCGGCGTTGCGACGCTGTTCGGAGCTCAAGACATGAGTCTTGAAGAATATGCGCAGAGCGTCGGCAAGACGGTTGATGCGGTCAAGGGCGAGTATGACAATCTGATTGCCGCACAGGATGCTGTGATGCAAAATGCAGCAGAAGCATACCGAACAGCTGGTATGTCTGCAAATAAGTACATGGATACGGTCACGAGTTTTTCTGCGGCTCTGATCGCATCTCTGGACGGCGATACCGCTAAGGCTGCACAGGTGGCTGACCGCGCCATCGTGGATATGTCTGACAATGCGAACAAGATGGGCAGCAGCATGGAGAGTATCCAGAACGCCTATCAGGGCTTTGCAAAGCAGAATTACACGATGCTAGACAACCTGAAGCTCGGCTATGGCGGCACGAAATCCGAGATGGAGCGCCTGCTTGCAGACGCCGAGAAGCTGTCCGGCATTCATTACAATCTGGAAAGCTATGCGGATATCGTCGAGGCGATCCATGTCATTCAGACGGAAATGGGTATCACCGGCACGACCGCCAGGGAAGCTGCGGAGACAATCAGCGGCTCGGTTGCAATGACGAAAGCCGCATTCAGTAATCTGCTTGTCGGCATCGCTGATGATGAACAGGACTTCGAGAAGCTCGTTGACGATCTGGTCAGCAGTGCCACGACCGCCGCGGGCAATATCCTGCCGCGTGTTGAAACGATTATTGGTGGAATCGGCAAGCTGATTTCTTCCATGAGCGGTGTCGCTGCGGATCTGCTTGTCAGCCTGGCATCATATATTCCAGATCTGATCGCGGCAGGAAGCTCGCTGGTCAGTGCAGTTGTGGATGGGCTGACGAATAATGCACCGAAAATTGCACGTGCCGTACTCGATGCTGCATCTTTGCTGCTTCTTAGCATCATGGATATTGTGCCGGATTTAACGAGACTGCTGGAGAATCTGGTATCTGCGCTGCTTCGAGGACTGAGTAAACAGCTGCCGGCTATTGCGGATGCCGCTCTTGATGCAGGACTTGCAATCCTGGAAGGGATAAGTGGAATAACCGCTGATTTGCTCAGATTCGGCGCCAATCTGATCGTAGCGCTTGCAGAGAGCATCGCGGCACACATTCCTGAGCTTGTTAAGACTGCAAAGGGCATCATTACTCAGCTGACCGGAGCGATTATATCTAGTATTCCGCTGATTGCTGATGCAGCTGTGCAGATTGTCAGTGCTTTGCTGGAAGCTCTGCTTGATCCGAGTGTCCTGACCTCTCTGCTCGATGCCGCTTTGCAGATTATTCTGACGCTTGCGCAGGCACTTCTTGACAATATCCCGCAGATCATTGAGATCATTTCCACGCTGATCACAAATGTGATTGACTTCATTATCGAGGCTGTGCCGATGCTGCTCGATGCGGCGATACAGCTGTTTATGGCAATCGTCGATGCACTGCCGCAGATCATCGACGCGCTGACTAAGGAGCTTCCGCGCATCCTTGATGCGGTCGTGAGCGTGATTCCTCAGCTTGTGCAGGCACTCGCAAAAGCACTGCCGCAGATCATTCAGGCAATTACGCAGGCAATTCCGATCATCATTCAGGCTATCACACAGAATCTGCCGCAGATTATCAATGCGCTGATTTCATCGCTTCTTTCAATGAACACGCAGCTGCTTGATGCAGCGATTCAGCTGCTGTATGCACTGATTGACGCATTGCCGATTATCAATGAAGCATTGCTTGAAGCACTGCCTGAGATCATCGACGCAATCGTCACAGTGCTTATAGAAGCGGTGCCGCAGATGTATGAGGCAGCATTCACGCTGTTCATGGCACTCGTCGAGGCGCTGCCGGAGGTTCTTGAAAAGCTGGTCGAGTATTTCGGCGAGATGTTCACCATTGTTGATGAATGGATTGACGAGATCTTCACAAATGCTGTGGATGCGTTTGCTTCGTGGTTCAGTCAGATGATCGGGGATGCTAAGAAGGCTGCATCCGACCTGGTTACCGGCGCCATGCAGTTCCTGGACGAGCTACCTGGCAAGATCGGCGAGATGCTCGGCTATGCAGTCGGAAGTATCGTACAGTTCGCGCAGGACGCACCGGCGAAGGCAAAAGAAGCCGCAGAGCAGTTCCTTGCGAACGTCGTTGAGTTCTTCACGCAGCTGCCAGATAAGGCAAAGGAGTTCCTCGATAGCACAATCGAAAAAGTGCAGACATGGGCTGCTGACCTTGCGAAGAAGGGCAAGGAAGGGGCTGCCGATCTTGTTAAGAAGATCGAAACGGAAATTTCCACATTGCCGCAAAAGATGTTCGACGCCGGCAGAAATCTGGTTGAAGGACTATGGAACGGCATTTCCAACATGGGCAACTGGCTGAAAGAAAAAATCAGCAGCTTTGCAGGCGGAATCATCAGTGGCTTCAAGGATGCATTCGGCATTGAATCTCCGTCGAAGGTTATGCGGGACAGCGTCGGCAAGTATCTCGCACAGGGCATCGGCGTCGGCTTTACGGAAGAGATTCCGGAGATCGGAAAGGCTGCGCTTGATGCGTTCAGTGATCTGAAACTGCCGGATATTGATATGAACGTCAGATCAGATATTCCGAAACCGAAGCTGCCTCACATCGACGGTGATGCTGTGAACCTGATCCGGACATTCAATGATCGACCTGATTCCGGTCTTATTCAGCCGAGTCCGACATCAGAGATCACGAACAACTATTACAGCAGTTCGACAAGCAACCGAACAGTAAGCGAAAAGCCTGTTGTCAATGTCTATAACAATATGAATGTCGAAATGGACGGCGAAAAGGTCGCGGAACTGGTTGCCGAAAAGGTTGATATCCTGCAAGGTGAGACCGTTGAAATGGACGAAAGGGGGACGGCACATTGAACGCCGGATTTGCAATAGATCACGGAGAGACACAAGGATTCTGGTCTCCGTCACTCCTCGGTTTCCGACTGCTTTCGCGGCAGATCGGAGAACCGCCGAAGGATGATCGTTCTGAACGTGTACCATACAGCAGTGTGACGCACTATTTCGAGGAATCCTCGCCGAGCTACGGCGAGCGGACGCTTTCCTACAAGTTCGATCTGGTAAACCGCGATCATCGGAATGTGCAGTTTCTGCTGTCTCAGCTGAGGAATCATCTCAGCTGGACCGGAGTCCGCGATCTGTATGATAGTTCGTATCCGGATTATCATTTTGAGGTCCGTGCGCCGGATATTAAGCCAGAAGACGGTCAGCACACTGTTCTGGTTGTGACGATCACATTCAAGGCAAATCCGGCAATGCTTCCGAATTATGTTCCGGCTCTGACGGAATCAGAGAAGCGATATCCGGATATCAACGGCGACGGACATATCACTGCTGTGGATGCCAGTCTGATCCTCACTGCGGCAGAGAACATCGCCGAAGGGCAATCCAGCGGGCTGACACCAGCGCAGGAGCTGCTTGCGGACGCGGACCTTGACGGTGTGATTACGGAGGCAGATTCGCTGCTTGTGCTGCAATATGCTTCGGCAGTTTTTGCCGGAAAGTTTGAGGATACTGCTGAAAACTGGCAGAAATACCTGCGGCGACATCTTGCAATGAAAGGAGCGCTGTACTGATGTATCAGATCATAATTGACAACGGCGGAGAGCGTCAGATTCTGCATGCAGATGATCCGAACAGCATACAGCGCATCGAAGCAGGCAAGTTCAAGGAATATGTCGGGATCACGCCATCAATGGCATTGACAATTACACCGCAGAATGCGTGTTATGGAATGCTGCACGATCGCAATACACTGACCGAGCTGAAGAATACAGAGACCGGTGAGATTGAGTTTGAGGGATATCTGCTCAAGTCTCCGGAGAGCATGACTGGTAAAGGGACGCTGCAAAAGAAGCTGACCTTTGAGGGGTTCCTCGGCTATCTTAATGACAGTGTGCAGATGTACAGGAACTTTGCGAACGCATCGCCAACTGAATTTGTAACGGCAGTTCTGGACTATCACAACGCAACGACTGAGGAAAGCAAGCACATCTATGTCGGTATGATCAACGCCGGACAGAGTGGAAGCAAAACAACAGCTTACCGCAGCACGCTTGCGGAACTCAAAGAAAATCTTGTCAGCCGGTTCGGCGGTGAGCTGCGTGTCCGGCGCGGCGCGGACGGCAGACTGTACCTCGATTACCTGACTGCTGCGAATAACGGCGGCACATCGGACGTCATCGTCAACCTCGGGCATAATCTCCGGTCGCTGAGTATTGAGAGTGACACTGCGAACATCATCACGCGGCTGATTCCGCTCGGCGCGCAGCTTGATGATATTACTCCGGCGAAGAATAAGGAGCAATCTGCTGAGCGTCTGACGATTATCGGCGCGGTTGACCCGGACGACGGTCACACCTACGCGGTACCTTACATCGACGATCCGGCAGCAATCGCACGGTATGGCGTGATTGTCGGTACGGTTGAGTTTGATGATATCACAGTCAAGGAGAACCTTGTCGCACGCGGCAAGTCGTACCTCACAGAAAACAATCGCGTGAAGAAGCACTATGCTGCATCCGTTCTGGATATATCCGGCAAGGGCGTGATTCGCTGCGGTGATACATACCGCTTCCGGAATCCGCTCATGGGGATTGATGAGAATCTCCGGCTGCTCGGGCGCACGGTCGATATCCTGAAACCGTACACGCCGGACGTCGAGATCGGTGACAAGACCGCGAAGATTACCACAATCACAGCGCAGACGCAGCACTTGATCAGCTACGAGATACCGAATCAACTCTCTCAGACGGTACAGACTGCCAAGCGAGCAGCTGAGAGTATGATCATGTCTGCGACCGGCGGATATATCACTCTGCTCCAGAATGATGACGGCACCGGCACGGCTGCACTGCTGATATCGGATGTGCCGTATGATCAGATCGAGGATGCGCACAATGTCTGGATATGGAATCAGGCAGGGCTCTGCCATGCGACAAGCTATCCGCCTGACGGTTCGCTGAACGCTGCGATAAGAATGGACGGTACCATAGTTGCTGACTATGTTACAACCGGTACGATGTCTGCGGATCGAATTCAGGGCGGCACGCTGGTTGTCGGCGGTGCTGACAACACAAACGGCGTGATTGAGGTCAAAAACGCATCCGGCAGCACGATATGCAGACTTGATAATGAAGGTAACGAAACCCGTGATACCAGCGGCTTTTGGATTCGTATTGCAAACGGTAAGCTGATAGGAGGAGAGAATCAGAGCCAGTATGTTACATTGGATGCAACAGCGGATATTGAGTCCCCGGATATCGGCCGGCATGATAAAGGCTTGTATATCGACGCAGACGGCATTGCAATCAGGTGTAATTCATTCGGTATCAACGGCGGACGCGGAACGGGCGGAACGCTATATTGCATAGGCGGTTCACCGGCGCATGTCGTGACAGATGTATCGCTGGATGCAGACGGTCAGCTTGATGTGCAGTATGCGAACATCGCAGAGGCGTATTTCTCGAACGGTATTCTTGTCGGAGGTGGATGATATGCAGATAAATATTTCCGTTGTGAACCGCATTGCGCGTGTGATCGGTACATCGCAGATCGTCTGCGGCAACAGCGACTATGTTGCTGTTTTCACGTTTGACTCCGAATGGAATGACTACGCCGACAAGACAGCACGGTTTCAGTATTTCAAAGACGGAAAGTTTGAGCATGTTGATATAGAGTTCACCGGCAGCTCGTGCGCGATTCCAGTGCTGAACGGCATCGACAGAGTTGAGATCGGAGTCTTCGCCGGAGAGATCAGGACGACAACGCCGGCGGTTGTACCATGCTGCCGGTGCATCTCGGACATTCCGGCAGATGAGTATGCAGCGCCGGTAGATATGTATGATCAGATCATGGACATGGTGCAGGAAGCGATGAATCCGCCGCCAGAGTCTGGGGATGACGAATACTTCATCGTTACAGCCGAAGGCGATTATGTGACGACGTCAGAAGGCGACTATATCATAGCAAAGGAGTGAGATGATGGCAAACACAAAGCACAATCCTGCGAACGCAGGAAGGTCGGACTTTGACAGACTGTTTTCGGCAGCTGACGATACGGAGGAGCTTGTAAATGAAGTTCACACAGCACGAGGAGCACACAGTAGCCTCGATGATCGTCTTGATGCAGCTGACTCGAATGTTGCGGAGATACAGTCAGACATCACAACAAACGTCAAGCCTGATATCGAAGTGTTGAAAGACGATGTTGAAACAGCAGAAAAAGGAATCGCAAGACTGACAGACAAGACAGCAAAGAATAAGCTGAACACGGTGTATCTTGCAGCAATGAAGACTTACAACACAGAGGGATCGTGGAGCGGAAACACGTACACGATCGACGGTCTTGAGTTCGAGGTGGAACAGGACGGAACGATCGAAGTGACCGGAACGCATGACACGATAGTCACGCGGTTTTATCTGCCTGTTCCGACGCTCGCAGCAGGAACGTATGCGATCAGCGGCTGTCCTGCATCCGGATCTGCAACGAAATACTGCCTGAGACTGAAGGACGGCATCACAGAGCAGTACGTCAACGATTACGGCGAAGGTGAGGTATTCCCAATAGCCACAGCGCAGCCGCTGAGCGTCGAGATTAAGATTGCGCTGGAGTACAACAGCACAGTCGAGCTGACGTTCAAGCCTATGATCTGTCTGAGAGATGAATTTCAGCAGTCAGACAAGTATGTTCCATATTGTCCGACGCAGCAGGAGGCATATTTGGAGTCTCTTGCACTGGAAGGAGATCTGAATGATGAGGAGTCGGCTCGGTCTGCTGCTGACACGAAGCAGACGTCAGCACTGACTGGAATTATCAACGGAGGATCGAAAAACAGAGCAACAGTAAGCGATACAAGCGGTACGCGCAATGTTGTCATTCCGGTCAATCTTCCGGCTGGAGAGTATATTATCTCGTTTGGAGAGATTGCGTCTACAGACACCGACGCTTCGGTATGTCGTTTGGCTTTGGCAGACGCGACGGACACCGCTGTCTGGACAGGCGGCACAACGAGAGGTGAGGACAAGTCAATCAGCGTAACGCTTGAAGCTGCTGCTGCAAGCCTTTACGTTTACGCATCCGACAATTACAGTCACAGCGGAGGCGATACCGTCACTGTCACAAATTTGATGATCTGCACGAAGGCGGAATGGGACATTTCACAGGCGTTTGTGCCGTACTGTCCGACCATGCCGGAGCTGTATGCAATGATTCAGGCGCTTGGAGGCGGTAATCGGAGCATTTCGGAATCCGATGGAGAGGAGGAGCGCTGATGCCGGTGCTGAACATCAAGGTTCGTGAGAAGATCGCACAGACATCCGGATCACCGGAAGTTGTATGCGGTAACAGCGATTATGTGGCG
>JAEEGL013693188.1_pt1 | contig 35171 bp, 16 predicted proteins | sample 9134231 | NCBI WGS metagenome assembly JAEEGL01 (sample SAMN16246548, study PRJNA631951) | gut metagenome | biome: gut microbiome; feature: rumen; material: fiber-attached | host: Bos | place: Iran: Karaj | collected 2018-10 | reverse complement strand
GGGTTGGTTGCATACGTGTTACGCACCCGTGCGCCGGTCGCCGCCACAGTATTGCTACCGCGCGATGCCCCTCGGCTTGCATGTGTTAGGCCTGCCGCTAGCGTTTATCCTGAGCCAGGATCAAACTCTTCATTGTATTATTTGTTTTTTTATTATTCTCTGTCTCAAGGAATTGCTCTTCAGCCCCGCTCGCCTTCACGGACAACATCTCGCCGTCCACTCGCCGCAGCACCTACCGGCACCGCAGCCGGCTCGCAGGACCTCTTCTCAAACCACTAGGTCTTCTATTTTGTGCTTCATTCTTTCAAAGAACTTCATCTGATTACGAAACTGTTTGTCTCGTTTCAAATGCGGGTGCAAAGGTAGTATTATTTTTCAATATGGAGCACCCAGCCACTGAAAAAATTATTAAAAAATGTTAATCTGCAAAATGCTTTAAATCAACCGATTACGTATTTTGCACGTAAAAAATTAAACTCTTTTGAGGATTTCAAGGGTCATTTTCCAGAATTTATCAACTGTAGAAATCTCAATCTTCTCGTCTGGAGTGTGAACTCCGCGAAGTGTTGGACCGTATGAGATCATATCCATATCGGGATATTTCTCGAGGAAAAGTCCACATTCAAGGCCTGCATGAATAGAGCAGCATATCGGTTCCTGATTGAACAAATCCTTATAAACCTGTGCAGCCGTCTTAAGAATAGGTGAATCAGGATTAGGTGTCCATCCCGGATATCCATCGGAATGTTCATATTCGGCACCTACGAGTTCAAAGCAATGCGCCACCATATTGGCCGCAAAAAACTTGAGTGATTCGGAATCACTGCGCTGACTTGTTACCACTTCTATCTTGTCATCAATGAACTTGATGGATGCCAGATTGGTTGAGGTTTCAACTATACCTTTTAATTTAAAGCTCATTCCAAGCACACCGTGAGGCATGCCGTAAATCAAGTTGATGAAACGATTAAAATCTTTCCCCGACAAGACTTTTTCCGGCATGTATGTGTCACAACATATCAATGATACGCCCGCATCAGTCAATGAAAGTTCATTCTTGTATATGGCATCGTAATCCTTGACCATCTTTTCAAAATTACTGACATCACGAGTTTTTATCCTAACAATAGCTGTTGCATCGTGAGCAATGGCGTTTCTGAGATTACCGCCACTGAAATCAGCAAGTTGTATTGTGTACTTCTGTGCATAATCAGCTATAAATCTGACTAAAAGCTTGTTTGCATTGCCACGTCCTTTGTTGATATCATCACCCGAATGTCCGCCAAGCAGTCCGGTGAGAACCAACTTATAAGCTTTATATGAGCCGATTCCCACAGGTTTCTTGTAAGAGACTTTCATAGTCCCTACAGTATCCATACCGCCTGCGCAGCCGATGAAAATCAGTCCGTCGTCTTCTGAATCAAGATTGAGAAGTATTTTGGAATTAAGGAGACCTTTACCCAATCCATGGGCGCCGGTCAGTCCGGTTTCCTCATCTCTTGTAAACAGACATTCAATAGGACCATGTTCTATATCATCGGAAGCAAGGATGGCAAGCATTGCAGCAACACCAATACCATCATCAGCACCAAGTGTGGTACGGTCGGCTTTGACCCATTCACCGTCCACAATCGGAGTGATAGGGTCTGTCAAGAAATCATGGATTTTATCTGCTGTTTTGTCGCATACCATGTCCATGTGAGCCTGTAAAGCCACTGAAGGTTTATTCTCATAACCCTTGGTGGCCGATTTTTTTATGATGACATTCTGAGTCTCATCAACAGTATATTTAAGATTATGCTCATTAGCAAAATTGACAAGAAATTCAACCATCTTCTCTTCATGTTTTGAAGGGCGAGGGACTTTCAGTATTTCTTCAAACTGTTTCCACACCACGTTTGGTGACAATTCAGATATTTTCATATTATTTTTGATTATGTTTTCAATTCTGCAAAGATAATTATTTATTTCAGAATTTGAAATTTGGGAATTAAATAGTAACTTTGCGCCAAGAATACTAAAAAACACATGAATATGAAAAAATCACTGATTCTTTTGACGCTTTTTGCGTTTAGTTTTGGCTTGATTGCACAAGCCCCATCTAATCTGACCATAACAAATAATGGTGACAGGTTTAGCCTGTCGTGGGATGGATCTGATAACGACGTGAAATATCAGCTTTATTGGCAGAAAGCCCCTGGACTACAGTTTTATTATTATTCCGAGACAACGGAAACCTATATTGACACGTTGCCCTTTAGAGGGATATACGATGATGGCTATTATGTCGTTTCACAGTGTGAGGATGGTTCTGAAAACATTTCGGATACGATATATGTCTCGGGCCTGATTGCATTGGATTATAATCTTGTGGATTGTCATGGAAATGAATGGCATGTTTACGATATTCTCGATCGAGGACAATATATCTTCATTGACTGTTACTTTTATGAATGTGGCGGATGCCGTGATATTATGCCGTATGTGGAGGAAGCATACGGGTATTACGGATGTAATAATAATGACATCTTTTTTATTGAATTATCCTGTATGGATCATGATGATCTGTGTCTGCTTTGGGAGGAGGAATTTGACGTGGAATATCCAACAATAGGGGTGGATGGCGGCAGCGATGATTTTATGAGGACGTATGGAATCAATACCTTCCCCAATTATGTTATTATCGCTCCGGATCACACCATAGCGTATTCGTGGGCTCTGGACCACTTCAGGATTGAAAGTTTCCAATCCATCAAAGATGCGTTCGACTTGTTTGGGATTGAAGAGCATAAATGCGAACATGGTGTGGCGGAAGAAACCATTCAGGATTTGACAGTGTTCCCTAATCCCGTTGACAATATCGTGAATTTTTCAGTAGAGCTCGAGGATGAAGTTCGGATTTACAATGCCTTGGGACAATTGATGGAATCGTTTGTGGCTGAAAGCGAAAGCGTTCAATTGGCAACGAACCATTATCCCAATGGATTGTATGTTGTCCAAGTAAACGGGAAGGGAAGTGCCCGTTTTAGTGCCCGTTTTGTGGTGAACCACTGATACTTATCAGTTCTGAACTCATATTCTATCAAGGCCTTGTGGCCAACGGAAGCCGGGCGGTGCAAAAAAGATACTTGGGTCTTCCCCATTTGCCCTAATTGTTAACCGCCCAATCCCAGTGTCCTGATTATACGTTATTCTTTTATAGAGTTTCTATCTTTATTTCTTGCAAATTTACTATTTTTGCTCTCGCATTCCTTATTCGCAGACAACCATGCTGCAAATCTAAGGTTTGCACATATAACATTAAGTTTAAAGATTATGATTATAATAGTTGATGGCGGGTCAACGAAGATTGACTGGCGAATTATTGATGGAGAAAAAGCAAAACAAGTTATTACCAAGGGATTCAATCCGTATTATCACGAATCGCGCCTTCTTGAAGGTTTTGCAGCCGAAGTTGCAGTACAGACAGAAGCAGACGAAATCACAGACATATACTATTATGGGACCGGATGTTCTTCCAAGGCAAACAATATAAAGGTATCAAATGCACTCAAAACATCTTTTCACAATGCATCGACTCTCGTATATCATGACCTGCTCGCTTCGGCAAGAGCTGTGCTGAAAGACAGGAAAGGTATTGCAGGCATTCTTGGAACCGGCTCCAATTCATGCCTATACGATGGCAAGTCGGTTGTCGAAAATGTTCCGTCCGTCGGCTGGCTTATTGGTGACGAAGGTTCGGGCACTTATTTAGGCAAACTGCTGATTACCGACTACATGCGATTTCTAATTCCGAATGACATAAAATCAGCTTTGGAAGACGAATACAAACTCACCTTCGAGGAAGTGCTCAACTGCATGTATTCAAAGCCATCCCCAAACAATTTCTTTGCACAGTTCCCACCTTTTATCGAAAAACATATAGACAATGAATACTGCCACAATCTGTTGATGAAGAACTTCGATGATTTCTACTACTGGCAGATTTCGAAATACACCGGTTTTCAAAATGAAGAATTGGGATTTGTCGGTTCAATTGCCTTCTATTTCAGGGAATATCTGAAAGAATGGGCTAAAAAGTATGACCTGAACATCGGTACAGTCATTAAAGTTCCGATGGATGGGCTGATTGAATATCATTCACAACGATAGGTCAGATTCGAAGGCACTGAAACACAATTCCGTGCCAACTCGATCTTTTCCCGGTCAGCATCAGTTGCTGTAATCTTCAGCCGTTTCTTTACAAGTGCGGCAAGAAGCGGATATGCGCCATAACCACAGTCAGTAATGGTGACCTCACCCTCTTCGGGCAATGCAGCTATTTGATTCTCAAAGTTATTGTTATCACGCATCAATTTACGCACTTCACGTTCGACACCGATACCTTTATATATATAATTGTGCATGACCAAATCGGAATAATATCCTGGCGTTTCTATGCTTTTAGCAAGCTTCTCATATTCAGCCTCATACAAATGCCTGATATTTTTTGCCTTATAAAAATCCTTTGTACCGTATTCAGTGCTGCCGTAAGGGATACGTTGCAGAATTTTTGTTGTAAAGCAACCCTTGCGAAGTAAAAATTCGCTCTTAGGAAATACATGTCCGACACCATGAATGATAACAGGTATTATATCTGCATGAAGCTTATCCGCCAAATAAAAGGCACCTTGATGAAATTTCAGTATATTACAGCTTTCGGAACGTGTTCCTTCAGGGAATATTACAATCGAATAACCATGATTATACCTGTCGGCAATTTTATCAAAACTCTCTTCTATGCCATTATAAATAGGATAATAGTCTGCCATCCTTATTATCCACCCATAGAAAGGAGAATGCCACACCCACTTATTGGTTAGGATTATCAGCTTCGGATTGAGCATAATCATAAGGAGCAAATCGAGATGAGACTGATGATTGCAAATAACAACCCCAGGTTTTTCAAATGTTTCATCGAACTCATTAATAAAGTTCTTCTTAATGAAAGGAAACATCTTATAAGCTAAACGCATCGAAGAACACAGGAACTTGTGGAAAGCCAGTCTGTGCCGTTCGGTTTTGCCTCCCACGACAACCAAGAAGAAACCAACAATTGTATCTATAACACTTAAAACCAAGAAGACAATAAAGCATACGATTGTATTGGCAAGATTCAGAAATGTTATTGGTATTTTACGCAGTTTACCTTTTTTCTTAGTCAACCATGAGAATAATACAGGAGGTATAATAAATGTCATAACAATAACCGACAACATACCGATGATGGTAACTTCACCGAGGGAGTGCATGGCCGGATGTTTGGCAAAGACAAGTGTACCGATACCTATCAACATAGTCAGTGCCGACAAAGCGACTGCACTTTTGAATGTGTTCACCAGCTTTTTCCCGTATGCGTATTCGTTTATCAATCCTTCCATCATGAAGATAGTATAGTCATCACCAAGTCCGAATATAAAAGATGCAAGAATGATATTCACTATGTTGAATTTAATGCCGAAAATCCCCATTAGGCCAAGAATCCATGTCCAGCTGAGAAACATTGGCAGGAATGAAAGGACACCGAGTTCAAGACGACCGAAAGATATCATAAGAAACACAAAAACTATGATTCCACAGACATAGACAATCATATTAAAGTCTTCAGACAATGAAGAGATCATCAACCGCATCATAGTTCCTGAATCAAAGGTCAAACCGGGAGTCACCTCAACTATGGTCTGTGCATCGTCAGGTTCGGCATACAACAATGAGACAACCATTTTTCTGTCATCTTTGTCGATGAGGTAGTTCCCCATAAAATTATCAATAAGGAGCTTGAAATATCCAGATGGGACCACATCATAATCAGCAAGCAAAATATCCGCAAAAGATGAGAAAGCACCTTGTTTAAAGCCGTTGGCAATGCCTGCCTCGTTGATATCATCCAAAACCGATTCGCGTTTATCTTTCCAGAAATTATTCCAAAGATCTATTTTCTTTTTCTGCATTTCGGAAGACGGCAAAAAACCGCCTATTCCAACCATACTTACACTTGGAACTGTATCAATTATATTATCAACGACTTCGCGGGTCTTTTCATAATTGATCAGAGCCTCGTCGAGGGTTTTCCCTTCAGACACATTATACAACAAACTCTTTGAAAGATTGCTGACCTGGCTAATCTGTTCAAATGACTCTCGTTGTTCTTGTGTCATATAATTGATTGCGTTCATATTGCCTTCAAACGAAGTTTTGGGAGAGAAAAAGGCGAAGAACACAGTTAATATTGCAACAATCAGCAATAGGACTCTATTGGCATGAAGGCTTAAATTATGAGATTTTTCGAAGATGGTGCTGTAATCTCTGCCGTAAACATTTTTTCTGACAATATGAGGGAGAAAAACAAGTACAAACAAGGTGGTTCCAATTAACGACAGCGCGGCGAAAAGTCCGAAATCGCGCATTGCGCCCGAACTGATGAACAGCAAGCTCAGGAATGCGGCAATTGTGGTGATACTGCCTATCGTGAGAGGAAATGAAATATCTTTCAGTACTCTTTCAGGTCCGGATACATACTTGCTATGTACCACATAATGAAGTGAATAGTTGATTGCAATACCTATAATGATAGATGCCGCTCCGATAGCAATGGCCGAAATTGTCCCCTTGGCAACAGACATAAGTGCAAGTGCAAAAAGTCCGCCGAACAAAACCGGAACAAACAGGTATAATAACACATCAAAACGTCTGAAGAAATAAAACATCAGAGCAACAATCAACAGAACCGCCAACACGACTGAAACAATCGAGTCAGTCTTGATTCTGTCGGCATTTGTAACGGCTACTGCGGCAGCTCCGAAATAAGTTATTCTCACTTCATTATTGAACTCTCTGACAACCTGTGAGATACTCTTTTCCATACCTTCAATCATCCGTTTGTTTCTGGATGTTTCGCTTGAAGGATAAACCGTCGATATTAGTATGATTTCTTCCCGTCCGTTTTTGGTGAAAATATAATCACCGACATTGGAGTATTCGTCACTGATCTTGAACTGGCTGAGTTTACTGAATACAGAAGCAGAAATATGCAAGGGATCGGAGATGATGTTGCGTTTCATTATGGTTCCGGCCGGTGAAAGCAACATCTCTCTGTCAGCTGATATCACTTTTTCAATTGTCTCACGATTGATTATGGTATCAAGACGCTGATAATCAGCACTATCAAGAAAATACACCATATTATCCGTGATGAACGACATCACCTCTATCTGGTCTGATTGGTCAACTTTGTAGAAGACATCAGAGATATATTCGTCACCGACTATGGAATCAACAATTTCAACGAAACGTTCCGTGACATTATTGAGCAAATCCACATCAGGTTCTCCGGAAGTATCAGTTTCAAATATCTTCAATATGATTTTATCGCTAATTCCCGCATTATTAATAACATAGGAGATGTCATCGGAGTGTTCGGATTTTGGAAGAAATTTGGCTATATCCTCTTCAAAATTGACACGTGAAGCGAAGAAAACGAAAACGACAACTGACAAAGAAAGAATTATCCATAGAAGGGACAGATGTTTCCTGAAAAAATCATATATGCCACAAAAAAATTTAGCCAAAATAAGTGTAAATCGTTAAATGTTAAGTTTTTGGGGTTATTCTATACTGAAAACTTCGGAAGGGATATCGGTGTTAACCTTGCAGGAGGATATCGTGATTACAGTAATATCGCCGTTTGCATCTGTCATTTCTATTGATTCGGCAAGATAGCTCTGGTTGAGAAAAACAGCCATTTCAGACAACAAGTTTTTCATGCTTTTTTTAAGAGGTGACAAAACCACACAATATGAAGATTCGTTTTTAAATACATCCACCTTAAAATTATCGCTGTCGGAGAATCCCGAACCATTAAGACTACCTGCGATAAGTTTAACCATTTCAGACATGGATTTGTTTCTGGCAGCATCAATTTTTTTCTTTGAATTATCTGATTCATAACACATTGCATCACCATTGAGGATAAATGCATAGTGTTTTGGAGTATTATATTCCCAATGAAGCCTATTGGGAGACTGATAATACATAACACCTTCAGAAACGGAAGATTCAGCAAGTACTGAAACAAATTTCTCCTGTTTGAAAGAGCACTGCATTGAAGTTACGGATGCAGATTTTTGGGAAATCATATTAATAATATCCGTTTTATCGGTCCCTGTGACAGCAGAGCCTTTTTGTCTTTGAGCCTGGAGCAGTAGCGTGCTGAATACCAGCATGACAGTCACTATGATTTTTATTTTTGACATTCTTTTACTGTTGTTGTACCAAAATTACACCTGCGATGATTAATACAAGTCCTATCCAACGGATGAATGGGACGGATTCATGAAGAACTAAAGCAGCAGCAATCATGCCAAACATGTAAGTCATGGCCGATAAAGGATAAGCAATATTGAATTCATAGTGTTTAAGAATATACATCCACAAGAATGTTCCAGAAAGCGCTGTAATACCGGAAAGGAGCAGCGGCCAGTTAGTGAAAAGATTTCCGAAGAATTTCCATGACCAGCTGAATTTATCAATACGCATCATAGCAATTTTCAGCGATATCTGAGCCGTGGAGATACACAGTGCCTGGATTATTGAGAGTGGCAGAAGACGGAACATATTGTTTCTATTATAAAAAAAGCCCATTCCATACAGAACGGGCTTTATATTTCATATTTATTATTAATTAGAAATTGCAAATGTACTAATACAAACTATCACTAAATTTGCAAAAATCTTTTTCATAATTTTTTCTGTTTTAAAGTTTTTGCAAAAATACAATATTTTTTTAATAACATGGGAAATGTCCAATAATTTGAACTCACATAATCAAAACGGGTAACCGATAGCAAGGTTAAACTTAGTATTAAGAAGGCTGAAGGAAAATGGCAAAATCATCTCACCATCATCAGTTAAGTAATATCTTGGGCAAGGGTCAAAGAAAGGACAGCCGGCATCGAGTCTAAGTACGAAGAAGTTGAAATCGAGTCTTAATCCGACACCAACATCAACAGCTATTTCTTTATAGAAACGGTTGAACTCGAAATTACCGTTATAGAAATAATCATCCTCATTCAGAAGCCAAATATTACCTGCATCTGCGAAGACAGCCATATTGAACACCCCTGAGAGAGGGAACCGGAATTCGACATTGGCTTTAAGTGATATATCTCCAACACGTTCGTAATTTGGAGAATAATTAACGGCAGATCCTGGTCCGAGCAGTTTAAGTCCCCAACCGCGCATATCATTGGCTCCACCTGCATAACAGGCCTTTTCAACAGGCATTGCCCATGAATTGCCATACGGAATGCCTATCGCTGAGGCAAATCTCAAGACCACGCATGTTTTAGGTGTGAAATAATGATAATACTTGTATTCCAGCTCACCGAGGACAAACTGTGCATACGGAACGCCTAAAAAATGATAGTTTCCACTTTCATCCTTTGTCTGTTGGGTCAATGCAGCAATGCCATTCAACAGATTTCCTGAGGACTCGCCGTTGAGTCGCAGATAATGGTAATCGCCTGTTGTTACCTTTGCTGACTGGTTTGACGTCGTATATGTATATTTCACTCCAAGCAATGTATGGCTGGTATATTGACTTTCGTATATCGAGCTTCGCATTGTAATGATACGATGTTCAAACTCAGGAGTCTTGTTGATTCTGACGTAACTGAAATCTAAAGGAGAAGCATAATTCGACTGCAAGAAATTGAACTTCCAGCGATACCCAAATGTAGTGTTAAGTATTATCCTATCATACATCCCTGCTCTTTTCTGATAACTGAAACCCACGTCTATATTTGTCTGAGGAGAATAATATCCCGGCATTTTACCCCAATCCCATGGCAACAGGATACGAGGAAAAAACAAGCTTGAAGTCAAACTTGCCTGCGCTGTGTTTATAATACTGTCGATACCATTCCCAAACTGAATTTCCAGTCCACCCGAAGTGGCTACCAGAAACGATTCCCCACCCGTGAATATGTTTCTGTTGCTGTATGTCAGATTCATTCCAAAACCAAGACGGCCGCCGTTATTGGTAACTTCGGTATCTATAGAATTGGAATGAAGCTTTTTTCGTGTTATCCTAATATCGCAGTCCAGCAGACTGTCAGCCACAGAACCGACAGGAGAATAAGTTACCGTGGCATATCTTATGGCAGGAATATTCACCAGACTTCGAGTGGTGAAGTTAGTCACCTCCTGACGATAAAGATTTCCCGGTAATGTGTATATCGCATTCAACAGGACATCAGGATTGATTCTCTCCTTACCGATATTGTAAAATGTAATCTCACCTTTTGTAATAGTGTCTTTTGCTGGAAACTGAGATACTATAATATCATTTTCGTATGTTCTCCGATAATCGACTTCCGGATCAAAATTAGAATAGATATTGACATTTCGTATGTAATATTTGCGAAAATCCTGTTCCTTTGGTTTGTCGTCAACGATTAACACCGGATTATGGATATCGACCGTAATATTAGCCTTATTTGACATCAGGTTGGTATCCACAGTAAATGTAACCAAATCCTTGGAGAAGAAATAATAGCCTTCATTTCTCAACACATTGCTTATCCTGCTCCTCTCATTGTCAAGGATATATGAATTAAGTATTCCGTCTGTTTTTATAAAGCTCTTACTTCTTCCCTTAAAAGCAATGCTGTCAACTAAAGGGTCAGAAATATTGAAGGAAATATCATTATAGCGACAAGGTGCATTGGGCGTAACGAAATAAGTTATCTTATCCTCAGGATGTTTCTTATTCCGTCGCTTTACAGAATATGTTATTTCAGGATTAAAATATCCGAGATTGAAAAGTTCCTGTCTAAATTGGACAATTGTGTTATCAATATCTGTAGTATCAACATATACCGGAGGTTCTCCCCAAATATTCTGCAACAAATTTTTGAAATCATCCTCTTTCTGATATGAATGAAGGTCAAAGACATTGGGTCCAAAGTAAAGATGTTTATAGTTAAGAGTTCCCAATTCATACATATACAGTTTCATACGGAACATACCCAGAAACTTTGTATTAGGGACCGGAATTGCAAATTTCGTCAAGTCACTTGATTTGACTTCAGATTTTTTTTCAGTAATCTTCACCTTGTTCTCCAAGAGCAAATCGCCTGTACGATAAGCCTTTCTTGCCGGAATGCAGGAAGTCACACATACCGTCAGCAAAGACAAACCGAGAACGAGGTTTCGTACCGACATGATTTTCAGCAATTATTTTATTACAAGTTTTTTGGTTATCATAGTATCACCGAGGAATCTGACGATATATGTACCGCTTGGCAGGTCATCGATTTTCAACTGAATGGTACCGCTAAAAGCAAATTGTCTGACAACCTGTCCTTCCATATTGATAATCAGTACGCTCGTCTTCCCAAACTGATAGTCGGAGGTCATTGTCACAGTCTCATCTGCAGGATTGGGGAAGATATTTACGCTATAAGTCTTTTCAGGAGGAGTAACAGGGTCCACACCTAAGAAGATTGAGCTGTAATTGCTGAAACTGACTATTTTTGCAGCAACCTTAAGAATCGGGTTGTCAGGATGATTACATCTCGGACAACCATTTTGGCCATCAACACAATCCGGATAATTAGGATGACACAAGTCAATGTACGAAGGTTCGAACTGATAAAACATTGATATGCAACCGGATGACAAATAATCTGAAATATCCCAGTTCCATACCAATGGAATAGAGCCGGGACACCAGCCGGAACGAGAATACCACCAAGTACCATTCTGAGGTTGACAGCCGGCAGGATTAGGCTCGCATGTCCTCCATAAATCCTGAGTGAATTTCAATTGGTTGTCAATGAAGATATTGTGCGTTGCCTCATAAAATTCAGCGGCATTACCGGTATTAACTGTATAATTCGGTGGTGTATTGCTACTCCAGTTATGTCCGGTGGTGGTCATCTTCAAAATTGCTTTTTCAGTATTCGGAGCAAAATCAAAGTCCACTACAGGCACTGGGGTCAAATTGGCATAATCACCAAAAGCGTATGTGTCGTAAAGTATTTCATCGACATCTGCATAAAGATATTCAGGAGTTCCTTTTTCAAATGTAAAAGTCAGAATAGGATTAAATCCTGAGCCGTTCCATGTCTCAAAATAGAATTCAAACTCCACAAGCCCTTGTAATACAGAAGTATAATCAGTAACATCTATATCATCTTCACACTGAACTCCAAAAGGAGAAATATAGCGGAAGAGTTCCATCCATTCACCACGGTAATTTCTAACTCTGATACCCCCTACTCTGTCGTATGTGTCACAATTTCCGTTGACACAGTTGTGGTCATAATATGCCGTAATATGGTTGAATGCTCCCACATGGGATGGAATCGGATACTCTCCTCTGACACTCTGAATGGAAGGAGTACATACGAGATCGCCATTGAGAGTCACAACCTGCTGGGTATCAAAATTATCCGTAACCTCGAATGAGCTGTTCAAGGTGGTTATCTTGCCTCCTGAAGTGTGAACATCAACTATCATGTTATAAGTGCCAAAATCCGATGGAGTCCATGTGGTGTAAAAATAGCCATTATTAGGGTTATCAGGATATGCGGTTTCAAGCTCGCACTCTTGGCCATCAATGGTGCAAGTCACCTGTTCTATGAGTATGGCATCGCCATGTTCAATATAGGCACTGACGACAAGCAACATGGCATGCAAATCAGTCATATAGACTTTTGAGCCATCATAAGGACGACGGATAGTCACCTCTGGAGTATAAGCTGACGGATCATACACCTCGAAGGTTTTATATACATCAGCAGCAGGAAGCCAGACGTCATTTCCGGCCTGATAAGCCTTGACAGTAACCGACCCTTCCTCACCGGTAAGCGAAAGGATATTGTCATCAAGTGTGGCAGGTCCGCTGACAAGTTCAAACGAAACATCCAATCCGGAAGTGGCAGTAGCAGTCAAAGTGATTGGAGGATTGATTGTCAACTGGTTTGGAATATCAGCCATATCGATGTACTGGACGTTGCCTTCCGGTGACTTGCGGACGAGGATATTGTCGAAACCGCCGACTCCGCCTTGAGAATGGAAGAATATACCATCCCACATCTGATAGTCGTTTTTATCTCCGGAACCAGGTGTAAGTCCCATATTATGGTTTGTACAGCTTGCCATCTGTATCCACTCGCCCTCGCAGTTTTCCTTTACAAAAACTGTAAGAGCACCTGCACCGTCATACGCTGAAAAATCAAAAGTCAATTTATAACGTGTCCACCCTCCCGCTTCATAGTCCAGTTGAACTGATTCGCTATTAGGGAAATGGACAACGGTATGATTATCACTGCCTTGACTTTTTGCCGACAGATACACACCACCATCACTGTCCGTCATTCCGGGGAGGACATTGCCATCGTTATCGGAATCATAGCCGATGCCGAAGAAAACACCCCACCAGTTGCGGTACATATCTATTTCGAGATCCATGACACCGCCGTCCTGGAAGGAGAAGTTGAAATCAGGCGAGGCCTTACGAGTGGCTGTGCGTCCAACACCGGAGCCGCCGTAAGGATAGAAAATGCCAATGGTTTCATCATGTGTCATTATACCATTATTGACTATGGCCACATCGAAATCCTGAGAAGTGGATGCAGTCTGAAAATGAGTACTCCATCCATCCTGACCATTCAGATTCTGTGTGCCTTCAGTAAGATTATTGAAATCATAAATGTACTCTTCCTGGGCAAAAAGCGCAGTTGACACCATCAAACTAACTATAATAAATAATGTTTTTTTCATAGCCACAAAGGTAATTGTTTTTGCATTATTAAATAAAAATTATTTCATCCACCATATTTTTGTTTTTCGGGAATCTCCAAACTGCATACTTGCAATCTGAGTATTATATGCTTCCACATTGTTGGCAGCCTCGCATGGAGGATATTCCAGTCTGTTGGATTTCAACGACTTATAATCAGTCGAAGTGGGAGTTGCGTGAGTCTGGCGGGCTAATGCCCATGCTTCCCAGGGCTGACGCATAAGATTAATCCATCTCTGTTCGTATATCAAAGGAAGATACGCCGCAGCAGTGGTTGGAAATCCGTATTTAGTGAAGCTGGCCAAACTAACTTTGGAACTCATGTTGGTACATGCAGACCAAATGTCAGTACTGCTAACCAGTTGTAAATATGCCGGATACTTATAATTCCAGATTGCCGCATCGGAAGGCATCTGAGTCCAGAAGACAAAGGACCAGTAAATACCCTGCTCGAATAAATTATTGCCGATTTCGATAATGGAGACATTAACGATGCCGCGTGCGGCAACCTCAGCCTTCATGAAAAGTGCATCAGCATAAGTCATAATGATTTCAGGTATATAATCCTCATCTTCAACCATATAATAGTTAAACGGAGAATAGTGACAGCCATCGCCCTTTGCGGAATAGTCATCACTACGTACCGTTGAATACGGCTTCCCGCCATCAGTCTCACCATTCCTTTCTTGTGGGAACGGAACCCAATTGCCCATGTTGACCTGTGAAGTGTCACCATTGTTTGTATCAAAGAAAAGATATGCACGATAGTCGTATATTCCGGTTCCAAGAGTATCATCATCGCTTGACATGTTCTGCCAGACAGTAGTGCCCATCCTAAGCTTGTTCTGCTGACGGAAAGCCCATCCGGAAGAAGTCTTATAACCGAGAGATTTTGGCCACAGACATACGCCGGTCATATCATCTATTATCGGTTTGTAATAAGCCTCTACGAGGATAGGGCCTGCAAAGTCAGGAGCCTTGTCATAACAGCGAAGAGCATGACGTAGAATTAGTGAATTGGCGAGTTTTCCCCATTTGGACTGATTTCCATAAAGTAATGCATCGTAACCGCCAAGAGACAGATATTCATTGCCTGAAGGAGTCTGAGTTCCGCTTTCATTAAGGATATCCCTTGCCCACACAAGCTCATTGAGCAAAGATTTATAAATGTCTTCCTGAGAGTCGAAAGCCGGATGAACATATTTGTCCTCATCAGGCGAAAGCCAGACCATTCCTGCATCAAAATAAGGCAAATCACCGAAAATATCCGTCAACTTGAAAGTCTGGTATGCCTTCAATACTATGACTTCGGCACGTGCAATATCGCAGATGGCTGTATCACCGGTTTCCTTGCATTCGGCATCAAAATAATATTCGAGGTCACGCACATTCGACAGAAAACAATAGTAATTCGACCATATCGACTCGGTTCCGTAAAAAGACTTGTTCCATTCATCGGAAGTCAGTGCACCAAGTTCAGATTCGGGATAAAAGATTTCATTGTTAAGATAAAGCTGTTCATCGGCCGTCTGACGCATAAGACTTATCATTCCGTTGAAAAGCTGTCCGGCTGAAGCAGTGGTCGGATTCTTCCAGTCGGCATTGATATTCTCGAAATCACTTGTACATGAGACACTTGATAAAAGTATCATCGCACATATCGTTGAAAGTATAATATTTTTCTTCATAATCAATTCATTTACAGTTTAGAAACCAACCTTCAGGCTAATCATAAACGACCTTGAATCAGGATAAAAGGCATATTCAAGCCCCTGTGCATTGCCGGCGCCCATCGTTCCTTCAGGACTGATGTTGTCAGGAAGAGATTTATAAATATAAAACAAATCACGCCCCACAAGAGAAATCTGCATCTGCTGAAACACTTTCTGCTTTTTGACAATCGATTCAGGAAGCGAATAAGTGAGCGACAGTTCGCGAAGTTTCACCCATGAATTTTCAAATACACCGAGTGAAGTTATATAGTCGCCTTTACCGCCATAATTCAGGATATACTTGTCATAATTGCTGATGACGATATCATTCATAATCGGATTGCCGTTTTCATCAACGCCAATAAATCCGTTAAGGATTACGCCCTGATTTCCGAGGGAGTTGCCGTCTCTTTCATATAGAGTTTCAGGACTTTGTCCGGTCTGCATAGCTATCATATATGTGCCACTGTATATTTCACCACCTATTTTGGTGTCTATCAGAATGTTAAAAGAAAAATCCCTCCAACGTCCGTTAAGATTCAGTCCGCCATAAAACTTAGGGGATGTGTTTCCGACCGGCTTGCGGGTGTCACTCACAGCGTATGTCCTTCCATCAGAATTCACCAATGGTATGGCTTTTCCGTCAGCATCGTAGAACGGACCGTATTCCCTGCCGTCAGCATCAATATAAGTATATACATAATCCCATCCGTAAATATTACCGTAAGGATCGCCCACTTTGGCAGCTATGGCAGGCCCGTACGCACCCCATAACTCACCTATTACCAGATATTCCGCGCCGTTCAGGCTTTCAACTCTGTTCCTGTTTATCGCAAAGTTGATTCCCGTCTGCAAATTCACATCACTTCTCTTTACAATATCATAACCAAAAGTCAGTTCCACTCCCCTATTCGACATTTCACCGGCATTGATTATTTCATAAGCCGCACCGGAAGAAGGATTCTTCTGCGACAGCAACATAAGATTGTAAGAATAGATATTGTAACAAGTAAAATCCATTCCGAACCTGTTCCACATACCGACATTAAAACCAGCTTCGAATGTTCTATGGATTTCAGGTTTGAGGTTTACAGCAGGAACTACAATCGGACGGGTTGAAAATGAGTTGCCTCCAAGAAGTCCGACATTGTATGTGTAATCAAGCTGGTAAGGGACAGATTCTACTGAGGACAAGCCGTAAGCCGCTTTAATTTTCAGAAAATCAATAAAATTCCAGTCAATTTTAAAAGCGTTTGTCGGAACAAATGACAACTCAACAGATGGATAGAAATAGCTGCAGTTATCAATAGGAAGGGCTGACGTCCAATCGTTGCGTCCGGTCAACGCCAGATACAGATAATTGTCCCAATTGAGATTCAAAAGACCATATACTGAATTGGTTCTCAGCTCATAACGGTATTCGCCCGGGAGTTGCGCTTTTGAAGCGGAAGTATAATTGTAAATTGTAAACAATCCCGGATTAGCCCATGTGCCTGTTCCTGCCCATAATCCATAATGGTAATTATAATACATCTCACCTCCAAAAGTGAGTGCAGCACTGAATTTGGAATCGAAAAGATTGTTTTTATGGGCAGTTATGTTAAAATCACCGTCAAGGGTATAGTATTTCTGCAAGTCTGTTTTATAGTAAGCTCCCTGAATGCCGTCACTGCCGCTTGCATTGTAGCGGGTATCATATAAATCAAGGTCAAAATCGACAGAGGTTCTGGCACTTGCCGACAGCCAGTCAGTCATGTCATAAATCAGCTTGACCGTACCATACGTTTTGTGTCTGGTAAGGCGGATATTGTGATTGTAAAGATTCCAGAAGAGACTGTCATTGGCAGAATAATACGGATAGTTGTCCCATATTTTCATTGTTCCGTCTTCATTTTCATAGTCAACAGCCTCAATACCTTTCCATGAACGAGGAAAGCCAACTAACATATTATGGCTGATATTGTCTGACGAAACGCCGATAACGGGGCAGTTGTTTCTGTTATATTTGAGATAGGTGAAGGATATGTCAGCTCTGACATTTTTCGAAATATTAAGCAGTGTTCCGAAATAAAAAGTGGTCTGGCTTGAGTTGTTGTTGTCGATTATGCCATTTGAGCGGGAGTCGGTGAACGATACGCGTACCGAGCCGAAATCGCCAGCATTCTGAAACGACAGATTGTTAACCACCTGATTGCTATTGTGATACATCAAAGCCAAATTGTCGGGCTGAGGTGAATATGAACGTATCTGACCGTCCCACCACATCACATCCGAGCCGTCCATTTCGGGACCCCAAGATGAAGAACTCGAAACCTCATATCCATCCGGAACACCCATTCCATATTTATTCTGCACATCACGGTACAAATAAGGCTGTGTAAGTCTGTAACTTACTGAATACGTGATGCCAAGTCCATTCTGTTTCTTCCCCTTATTTGTATTTATCATGACGACACCGTTTCCTCCACGAGAGCCATAAATGGAAGCCTCGGCGCCCTTCAGAATGTAAACATTATCGATATCAAGAAGATTGATGTTGTTTATCATTGTTCCCCAGTCACTGAAAGACCAGTCTGCTCCGACCACATCAGCAAGTCCATTGTCATTGTACATCGGCACGCCGTCAATGACAAAGAGAGGCTGATTGTTGGTTGTAATGTTTTGATTTCCGCGAATCAGAATACGTGACGAAATGCCTTCAATGCCCGTCGGATTGATAACTTGAACTCCGGCACAGCGACCGCTGAGCGCGTCAACGACGTTCTTTCCATTAAGACTGGAGAGACTGTTTGATATGGTATCATTGACTTGTGCCCGCCCGATGAGTGGTGCCATCAGGACTATCATTATGAGAATTATTTTATTTGCATTCATTTTCAACAAGTTAAAGTTATTCTGTCATCCACCAGACTTTGGTCTGACGTGTGTCGCCATATTGCATCTTTGCTGTCTGGATATTGTATTGATCATAGTTATATTCGATTTCTGTAGGAGGATATTCCAATCTGTTTGAAGTCAGTTTTTTATGGTCAATAGTCGTAGGTGTCTGATGTGTACGGCGAGCCAGCGCCCATGCTTCCCAAGGCTGACGGAAGAGGTTGAGCCATCTCTGCTGGTAAATCAGTTGCAGGAAATCATTTCCGGAAGAAGGTTCGGTATATTTTTGATAAACCGCATTAGAGACCATGGAAGCCATCTGACGACATGCGGAATAGATGTCGGGAGCATTGTTCACAAGCGTAGCATAAGCGGGATACTTGTACTGCCAAATTGAAGCACCGGCGGGCATCTGTGTCCAAAAGACAAAAGACTGGTAAATGCCTTCCTCAAAGAGATTCTGCTTAATTTCATTAAGCGAAACGTTGACAATTCCGAGAGCAGCGACCTCAGCCTTCATCAAAAGCACATCAGAATAAGTCATCATGATTTCAGGAATAAACTTCTGGTCACGCACGAGATAATAGTTGAAAGGAGAATAGATGCATGCCGAACCCTTCAATGAGTATTTTACATCCCTGTTGGTGGAATACGGGCTACCGCCTTCGGAAGGCGTTTCAGAAGTCCTGATCTGCGGAAAAGGAACCCAGTTGCCCATATTGGTTTGTGTTTCCTTGCCGTAGTTGGTATCGAAGAAAATATAAACCCTATAATCAAAAATGCCACTGCCGAGAGTATCGTTATTACTTGACATATTTTCCCAGATTGTAGTGCCCATCCTGAGATTTTTATGTTCGCTGAAAGACCAAATGGTACTTGTCTTTTCATAACCGAGCATCGATGGCCAAAGACAGACACCGCGGGCGTCATCTATGATTGGCTTGTTATATGCATCGGCAAGCAAAGGAGCCGCAAAATCCGGGTCTTTTGCATAACAACGAAGTCCATGACGCAGAATGAGGGAATTGGCAAACTTACCCCACTTTGTCAGGTCACCCCCAAACAACGGGTCATATTCTCTCAAGCTCAGGTAGTCATTACCTGACGGTGTCTTAACGTCACCTGCATTGAGAATATCTCTCGCCCACACAAGTTCATTCAACAATGATTTGTAGATGCTCTCCTGCGAGTCGAATTTCGGACGCTTGTAATCAACGCTGTCATTGCTTGCACGCCATATCATTCCTGCCTGAGAATAAGGGATGTCTCCAAAGACATCGGTAACCTTAAAAGTCTTATATGCTTTAAGCACAATAACTTGCGCACGTGCAACATCGCATATTGCAGCATCGCCTGATGAGGTGCATTTTTCATCAAATCTCTCTTCAAGGTCTCTGATATTGGCGAGTGCATAATAATAATCCGACCACATTTCTTCGGTTCCTATCGAATAATTGCCCCATCCGTCAGAAATCAGGGCACCGAGTTCGGTCTCAGCATAGTAGATTTCGTTGCTGAGATAAAACTGTTCGTTCCAACCAAGCTGCAGCGATCTGATGACACCGTTGAACAGCGGGCCAATCTCAGTGCCTGTAGGGTTTTTCCAGTTTTTGTTCATATCTTCAAAACTCTTGGTACACGACAGGCACAAAGTAACGAGAGCCATTGAGACAAATATATGTTTTATTTTCATAACTTATTAATTTACAGATTAGAAACCAATTTTTAAAGTACACATAACAGACCTTGAGGCAGGATATGAAGCATATTCAAGTCCTTGCGCATTTCCTGAGCCAAGAGTTCCTTCAGGATTAATGTTGTCCGGCAAAGTCTTATAGATATAGAACAAATCACGTCCGACGAGTGATATCTGAATTTCTTGAAAGACCTTCTGCTTCTCAAGAATCCTCTTCGGAAAAGTATAAGTCAGAGCCACCTCTCTGAGTTTAATCCATGTGTTTTCGACAATACCTGGAGTGGTGATGATTTTTCCCCAGCCGCCATAGTTTGGCATATATTTATAATAATAGTGAACGACCTTGTCATTCATTATAGGATTGCCTTTTTCGTCAACGCCTGTAAAACCGTTGAGAATCACACCATAATTACCGAGGAGGTTACCATCCTCATCATAGAAAGGGAGGCCATTACCATCTCTTTCATACAGAGTTTCGGGACTTTGTCCCGTCTGCATTCCGATGACGTATGAGGCGCAGTAAATGTCACCGCCAAGTTTGGCATCTATCAAGGTATAGAGTGAAAAATTCTTCCAGCTTGCCCTGATATTGAAACCACCGGTTATCCATGGAGCCGAATTGCCGACAGGAACACGGGAATCTGTTATCGAATATGCCGTTCCGGTCTCATTTATCAGAGGTATCGGGTCACCGTTGTCATCGTAGAACGGACCGTATTCATTGCCTTCATCATCGGTATAAGTATAAATATAATCCCAACCGTATATAGTACCATATTCTTCACCCTCCTTGACTGCAATTGCAGGACCATTTGAACCCCACAGTTCCGAAAGCAGGAACATCTCGGCTCCGTTTAGGTCGATAATCCTGTTTCTGTTTCTTGCGAAATTGAGCCCCAACTGCAAGTACCAGTCTTTTTTCTGTATCACAGTGTAGTTGATGATGCCTTCAACACCCTTGTTGGTGACCACACCTGTGTTGATTGTAGCATACGAAGCACCGGATGAATGAGCGACAGGAATATTCAGTATCTGATTCCATGAATAAATATCGTAATAGGTAAAGTCAATATCAACTTTGTTATCCCACAGGCCAATGTTGAAGCCCGTTTCAAAAGCTCTCTGACGTTGCGGCTGCAGTTCAAGAGGCGGGACTGTTGCCGGCAGGGAAGAATATCTTATGCCACCGAAAGAGCCAGAGTTATAAGTAAAATCGAGTTGATAAGGGTTCGTATCACTTGCAGTCTCCGCCCATGACCCTCTCAGCTTCAGAAAACTGACAGGTCCCCAATAAAAATGGAAGACTTCTGTAGGGATAAAGCTCAAGGTTACAGACGGATAGAAATAACTGTTGTTATCGGCCGGCAAAGTTGAAGACCAATCGTTTCTGCCGGTGACATCAAGGAAAAGCCAATTGCTGTAACTAAGGTTCACGAAAGCGAAAGCGGAATTCACCTGTTTTTCAAAACGCGATTCTCCAGGCAGGAGTGCGGTGGTAACATTCACGTAATTGAATATGTTATAGAGATTCGGATTAGCCCATGTGCCTGTTCCAGCCCAAAGCGCGTAATTGTCATTGTAAAGTGATTCTGCACCAAACGACAGTTTTCCGTTGAGTCTGGAGCCGAAAAGCCTGTCTTTGTATGCAGTTATAACGAACTCACCATCAAGGGTATAAGACGACGCGAGCTGCGTCTGGTAATAAGCGTCTCGGATGCCGTCAATACCTGTGGCCTTGTTCTTTGTAACATATTGGTCAAGTCCGAAATCAACGGCAACCTTGCCCGTCATCATCAACCAGTCGGAAACATCGTATATCAGACGTATGGAACCGTAAGCCTTGTCCCTGTTAAGCTTGGTGTTATTGTTATAAAAGGTCCAGAAAGTATTGGGTGTTATGTACATAAAAGGATAATAATCCCATTGGTGCATCGTGCCGTCCTCATTCTCGTAATTTTTAGATTCAAGACCTTTCCATGAACGTGGCCAACTGTAAAGAAGCCCTTTGTTGAAATTACTGTATGACTCACCGAGGATAGGACTATTCAAACGATTGAACTTCAAATAAGTAAAAGAAATGTCAGCCTTGACATTTCTTGAAATGTTCAGCAAAGAACTTACATTGAAGGTCGTCTGGCTCAAATTGCAGTTGTCGATGATTGCATCAGAGCGGGAGTCAGTAAATGACACTCTGATTGAACCAAAATTGCCGGCATTTTGGAATGACAGGTTGTTAACCAGCTGATTACTGTTGTGATATAGCATGGAAAGGTTTTCAGGTTGTGGAGAGAAAGGCCTCATTTCACCATCCCACCAAAGTATTTCGGTGCCATCCATAACCGGCCCCCAAGAAACTGCGCCGCCGTAATATCCGAAAGTCGTATTTGTGGAAACTCCTTCCGGACCGTCATCCACACTGTATTTGCAGCTTTCATTGTAATCATACACACCATCGGCATTTTTCTTCAAAGTGGGAGTTACAAAGGATATTGGTCCGCCGGCACCATATTTATTCTGCACACTACGGTAGAGATACGGCTGGGTATATTTGTAACTCACTGAATACGTGACACCTAATCCCTGACGACTTTTACCTTTCTTAGTAGTAATAAGCACCACGCCGTTACCGCCTCTGGAACCATACAGTGCCGCAGCGGTAGGACCTTTCAATATGTCAACACTTTCAATATCCTCTTGGTTGACATTATTAAGAGCCGAGCCCCAGTCACGATACGACAAATCACCGCCCGTGCCGTCACCACCGCTGTTTTCGTTGCTCATCGGCACACCGTCAACGACAATCAGAGGCTGATTGTTACCGAAAATGCTGTTGTTGCCTCGGATGACTATACGCGAAGAAGAGCCTTCAACACCAGTAGGATTAATAATCTGTACGCCGGCAGAACGACCGCTCAATGCGCTTATGACGTTTCCACTACCCGATTTTGCTATCATCTCTCCGCTTAATTCCTCGGTAGAATAGCCCAGCTCGCGTTTCTGACGTTTGATGCCTAAAGCCGTAACCACCACGCCTTCAAGCATTTCCGAACCCTGATGGAGAGTTACGTCTATTTTCTTTCTGCCATTTACATTTATCATTTGGGACTCGTAACCTATGAAACTGAATTCCAAGGCACCCTTGGAATCTACAGATATTGAATAGTCACCGTTAATGTCGGAAACAGTTCCCGCTGATGTGCCTTTAACTTTAACAGTAACACTCGGCATTCCCAAACCATCCTCAGCCGATACTATCCTACCCTTCACAACAATAGTCTGAGACCATGCAAACGAAGAAAACAGAAAAAATACCAGCAAAAATGGGATTGTTTTTATTTTATTCATAATCAATAATTTACTTAAAAATAATTCATGGGTTCATCAATTTATGCAAATTGAATATTGAATTACAAAATAAAATAATTTTTGACAATATTGATGGTTTTTGCTTGAATTGTTATCAATAAAAGTTTAATAACTTGTTGAAAAGTGGGCATAACAAAGAAAGACAAGGAGTAAAAAATATATTAATTTTGTATGGTTAAAATGAAATCATATTAACAAATTCATATACTTAGAAAATGAAAAAAATTCTATTTGCAGTCATTGCAGCATTATTCTGTTATTATGCTCAATCCCAGAATTATTCATCTGTAGCAATTAGTGATGTGGAGACCGAGATACTCAATCTCATAAACGACTATCGTGCAGAAAACGGTTTACCTGAATTGCAAATTTCACAGGCACTCTGCTATGTGGCAGACGTTCACGCAAAAGATCTTTTCCACAACAAGCCTCAGGACAAGACAGGGTCGCTGAATTCATGGTCAAACAAGGGAAACTGGAAGGCAGTCAATTACTCCAAAGACAAAAATGCCGTCAAGAAAACCAAGAAAAAACCGTCTGAACTGACTAAATACAAGGGACAGTCAATAGAAATTGCATATTACAACAAAGGAATAGTCAACCCGAGTGCCATTGTTGATTCATGGAAACTGTATCCTCAGTTCAACAATGTGATTCTCAATCTCCAGCCATATTCCTCGCCGAAATGGGAAGTGATGGGTGTTGCTGAATACAACGGTTACGTATGTCTGTGGTTCGGTCCTACAACAGACAATGCGGAGATTGTCAAAATTGACCGTAGTTTGTATCCTTCAAGAAAGGTTATAGCGCAGAAGCCGTTAGAGGTACACGATGCGATTCCTGAATCCACATTGAATGAGAACAGATTTGATCAGCAGCAGAGGATGGACGGAAATTCTGACAAACAAGCTGAACAGGAAAGAAAACAAAGAGAGTTTTACGAAAATGCACGTGCAAATGCTCCTGAACAATATTACGTCATAGTATTCTCGTCCAACGATGTCGCCAACAGCCGTGACTTTGTCGAAAATCTGAAAAAGAAAGGCTATAAAAACGCAGAGATGATAAAGACCGACAACAAAATCAGAATTGCAGTCGAAAAGTTCAACTCTCACGCTGAAGCTGACAAATACAAAAAAGACCTCATAAGGGTTTCTGAATTCAAAGATGCATGGATACTCAAGAAATAGACTTGATACACCAATCTGAGACCGCTTACGTTGACGATAGCATAAAGACGCTGAAGTGGAATGAGCACATCAGACGGCGTCCGGGTATGTATGTCGGGAAATTAGGTGACGGTGCCGCCCAGGATGATGGTATTTATATTCTCGTAAAGGAAGTAATCGACAATTCAATCGATGAATTCACCATGGGTTTCGGCAAACTCATTGAACTCACAATTGACAACAAGGAAAATGTCATGGTGAGGGACTATGGGCGCGGCATTCCACTAAATAAGCTGAAAGACTGCGTTTCTCTGATGAACACCGGTGGAAAATACGATTCAAAGGTTTTCAAAAGAAGTGTCGGACTTAACGGTGTCGGCACAAAAGCCGTCAATGCGCTGTCAATCAACTTCGTTGCCACATCCGTTCGTGATGGCCAAAGCAAAACCGTGAGATTCAGCAAAGGCGAACTTGTAGAGGATGCTCCGATTCAGCCAACAGAGGAAAAAAACGGCACAACAATCTGTTTCACGCCTGACTATGAACTGTTCGGAGACTTCCATTTCATAGAGGACTACATTGAGAAGCTAATCTGGAATTATTGCTACATAAACACCGGACTCACAATATCATACAACGGCATAAAGCACGTTTCACGCAACGGTCTCGTAGATTTGCTGCAACACAATGTAAAAGAAGAAGACTGCATTTATCCTATCGTACATTTTCATGACGACGAGTTTGAAGTTGCCTTCACGCACAGCCACAGCGTTTATGGCGAAGAATACTATTCGTTTGCAAACGGTCAGAACACGACCCACGGAGGCACACATCTCACCGCCTTCAAAGAAGCTTTTGTCAAGACCGTAAAGGATTTCTTCAAGAAAGACTTCGACCCGAATGATGTCAGGGCATCATTGATAGCCGCCATCAGCATCAAAATCACGGAACCGCAGTTCGAGGGCCAGACAAAGACAAAACTTGGAGCACTGCTCATGGAACCCGACGGCAGGTCGCTGAGGACTTTCATCCTTGACTTCATCAGGAAAAATCTCGACAACTACCTGCATATCAACAAGGACGTTGCCGACCTGATGCAGAAAAAGATACAGCAGTCCGAGAAGGAACGGAAAAGCATCAACGAAATCAAAAAGGCAACTCGCGAGACAGCAAAGAAAGCCAGTCTGAACAACCGCAAACTGCGTGACTGTAAGATTCATCTCAACTCCAACAACGAACGCAAACTTGAATCCACGCTGTTCATCACCGAGGGGGATTCGGCAAGCGGCTCCATAACCAAGTCACGAAACGTATATACCCAGGCAGTATTCAGTCTGAGAGGCAAGACGACAAACTCTTTCAAGGAGCCGAAGGAAGCCATGAAGAACGAGGAACTCAGTCTTCTGAGTGCAGCCCTCAACGTTGAACAGGATATCGAAAACCTGCGTTACAACTACATAGTCATTGCCACCGATGCCGATGACGACGGCATGCACATCAGACTGCTGATGCTGACCTATTTCCTGGTTTTTCATCCAGAGCTCATCAAGGCAGGACATGTTTATATTCTGCAGACACCGTTGTTCAGGGTCAGAAACCAAAAAGAAACCCGCTATTGTTACAGTGAGGAGGAACGTATCAACGCCATCAACGCTTTGGGAAAGAATCCTGAAATCACGCGATTCAAAGGACTTGGCGAAATTTCGCCCTCGGAATTTTCACACTTCATAGGCAAAGGTATGCGTCTTGACCCCGTCATTCTCGACGGAAACACCAACGTGCAGGAACTGTTGCAGTTCTATATGGACGACAACAAAAAGGTTACAGGACGCAGGGAGTTCATCATCCAAAACTTACGGCATACGGAGGTTTAAGCGGTAGAGACAACGCATGCCGTGAGGAATCGCATGCCGTAGAGACAACGCATGCGTTGTCTCTACAATGATAGATTAAGCGAAAGGAGCTTCATCGTTGGCCAATACCCACTCACGGAAGAAGGGGTCTTCCATATTACGTATTTTTTCGTTACGATTTTTTTCGTAATAAACTCGTTGCAAAAATACATATTTTTCCTTATACAAAATGAAAAATAATGATTCTTTCCGGTGAAATCATTACATAATGAATTACCCTGTAGGGACACACCGCGTGTGTCCGACATACCGAAACCATTTTCGGACGGACGCATTCGATGCTTCACCACAAATCAGGTGAAACATAATATGTAAAACAATTATAATCAAACAATTATGATTTAACCCAAAAATAGAGTGACGAAGTCAGGACGTGCCAGGTCTTTATTCGCTTTTCTATGGCTATTGACGATATGCTTAATTGCATGGTGATTTCGGCAGCAGAAACCTTCGGATTCTCCTCGATAAAGGCAAGAATGGCAGAGTTTATTTTGTCAATTTTCTCCGAACCAACATCCATGCTTTTCTCCGAACTAAACATGTCTATAGGCTTCTCGTCACAACCGTCGTGCGATGGGATATTTTCAATTTATTATTTACGTATATATACCGCTATTTTTAACAGTATTTACCAACCTACTCATTATCAATAATATAGTTTTTTTCTAAAAACCATTCTAAAAACAAAAAGCCTTTTTCATGACTGTTTTTTTGTTTTTATACGACAGGAACAAGCCTATATTGTGTCCATCGTTTCCGCCCCATTTGTTCAACTCTTCCTTCTTTAATCAGCTCTTGTATTTGTACTTGAAGTTTCCGATATGGTATTTCTTCCCCAATCCGATTCCGCATCAGTGATGTAAAAGTAGTCAAGCAGTTCCTTGTCATCCTTTTGCTTCACGAAATCCGACACACGGTCCGAATCGCGAAGTTCTTTCAATAGTACATCATACAAAATGAAAAATAATGATTCTTTCCGGTGAAATTATTAAGGAATGAATAACCGTGTATAGACAACGCGTGTTGTCTATACCGCATGTAATTCTACAGTGCATTTTGCAAGCAGTACAAGTATCGTATTACCAGCGGATCAATAATGCATTTTATCGTATTTCAAAAAACATTTTTTTGCATTTTATCGTAATTCAATTGTTTTTTCTATCTTTGCGACCATAATCGGAAAAATTATGATAGACGAAAAGATCATATTACAGGTTCTGGCTGAACAGCAGGAAGAAATCAAAAGTTACAAACCTCAAAAATGGGTGGCTCGAAAAGAAGAGTCGCTCTTTGAGTTCGACACCACGATGGCCCAAGTGGTAATAGGTGTGCGTCGAAGCGGAAAGTCCACGCTATGCCATAAGGTATTGTTAGAACGTGGCATCAGATACGGATATGTCAACCTTGATGATGACCGATTGGCAAACATGGAGGTAGTTGACTTGAACACAGTGCTTTCATGTGTGTATCAGCTTTACGGAACAGATGTCCCTTATTTGGTACTGGACGAGATTCAGGACGTGGATGGGTGGTATCTGTTTGTGAACCGATTGTTGCGCACCAATCTTCATATCTTCGTAACGGGGAGCAATGCAAAGTTGCTCAGCGGTGAACTGGCCACCCATCTGACCGGCCGATACAATGAAATCCATCTTTTTCCATTCTCGTTTTCGGAATATTGCCAGTATCATCAAATTGATACACAAAGCATCACCACAAAGGCAGATGCCGAACGCAAGCGTGCCTTTATGGATTTCATCCATGATGGAGGATTCCCTGAAATGCAAGGGCTGCGCAACAAGCGGGCGTATGTGAAAAGTTTGATTGAGGCCATCCTAAGGAAAGACATCCAAAAGCGTTTCAAGATACGTAACATCGAAGTTCTGCGCAAGATTGCCCACCACCTCATCAATAACGCCTGTCAGGAAGTGAATTATGATAGCTTGTCGAAAGTGCTTGGCATTGCTGATAAGACAGTTAAGAAATACGTGGACTATCTTAGCCAGGCTTTCTTGATTCAGTTGCTGACACGCCATTCCTTCAAGAGCACAGTACGCATCCGCAATCAGAAAGCCTACATTGTTGACACTGGATTGCAGGGCAACCGAGACAACGCACTTGCTCCCGAAAATCTGGGATGGCGGCTTGAAAATATGGTCTATATAGAGTTGCTTAGACGCTGTGCCCATGACTTTTGGGACGTGTACTATCACAAACCCTCTCCAAGGGCAAAAGAGATTGACTTTGTGGTTTGCGACCAAGACAAAGCCATCGAGCTGATCCAAGTTGCCTACGAGATTGACAGCCAAAAAGCGTATGACCGCGAGACCTCATCACTCGTAAAAGCATCCGAAACTCTTTTGTGCAATCAGTTGACCCTTATCACTTTTTCGCCGACTCGTGATGTAGAAATCGAGGGTAAGACCATCCACATTGTTTCGGCCTTGGATTGGTTGTTACTGGATAATCAGGATTGATTGGTTCACAGGCACTTCGACATCCTTCGTCACCATTCGATATGTGTAGAGACAACGAATGCGTTGTCTCTACCGTTACTGGAACCATTTTCGGGCGGACGCATTCGATGCGTCACCCCAAATCAGGTGATGTAAAATATATAAAATAATTATAATCAAGCAATTATGATTTACCCCCTTAATAGAGTGACGTAGTCATGCGTATCTGAAATGACGCCGAAAGTGGTTTTTTTTTGAGATTCGGCATGAGAATACGATGTCCACGGTCAATAGGTGATGCAATGACGAAGTCAGGAAAAAATGAATTACGATAAAATGCAGAAAAGTATTTTTTGAAATACGATAAAATGCAATATAGATACGCTGGTAATACGATACTTGTACCAGTTTCAAAAAGTAGTGTACCAACGGTTTTGGGGACGTCGCATGATGGTTGGACATTGCATACCGGTGAGAAATCGCATGCCGTAAAGACAACGCAGCGTTGTCTCTACCGTTGTTCCGACCGTTACCGCCGTTTTTGGCGGTAAATTGGCGGTATCTAGCAGTACTATTGAAAAACTGGCAGATGTGTATTTGTTCGTAAAAAACAATCCTAACTGCAATTCAGAGAAAGTGGCCAGCATGTTGAGCAGGGGGAAGTCAACAGCAAAAAACTATCTGCATATTCTTGCTGAACTTGAAATGATAAAGCCACAAGGCACTTTCAAAGATCGTACCTATTCAGTCTAATGATTGGGACTGATAATAAGCATTCACTTCTAATTAATAGCGGCTACAGTTAATCCGTTGAATTCATTACGTAATGAATAACCCTGAAGAGACAACGCACGTGTTGTCTCTACGGTTGCCAATGGCCTTTTGACGCAAGACAGCAAAAAACCGCCATAAATGAAGGAAAACAGTCATAAAACCGTCAAAAATGAAGGAAAAAGACGGAAAACGGTCAAATAAATGGTCAAAAAAAAGGTCAGATTTGACCATTTTTGGATTTTCCACAATGTGGTGATGCACGACCGTGTAGAGACGCACGGCCGTGCATCTCTACATTTTTGTGCTGAAAATCAGATTAACGATGGCAACAAGATCCAAAGCATTGACAACTCCGTCTCCGTTTATATCAGCATTGTCAAAGACAAATTCATCAGGGGTTCCACCAAAGATGTAATTAACAATGATGACGATGTCAAGTGCATTCACGATTCCGTCGCCATTGGGATCACCAGGCAGGTCAAGTTCGGCTTCAAAGTTGGCCACATAACTTGCGTCTTCGGTCACGGTGAAGTTGTAGATGGCACTAGTAGAGACCTCTATGCCGTCTTTTGTCCAGTTGGTGAATTCATAGCCTGTGTTAGCGGTGGCTGTGAGGGTGCAGGTGCTGCCACTCTGGTAGGTTCCGGCGCCACTCACCGTGCCGCCTTCAACTGGGTCGGCAGTGGCGGTGATGGTGTAGTTGACTGTAGCACTCACAAACTCAAAGATGTAGGGGCTTACAGGCGAACCTAAGGTTCCATTCGTCACAAAGGACTCCACGTTAGAACAAGTGCCATCAAACTCCTGATCGAGCACATGGTCGTATAGACGAAAGGTGAGTTGGTCACCTTCCGTTCCATACATGGTCAGAAACAGATAATACCGGTCCATTTGTTCGATATATACGGGCATTTCGCGGCCTCGGCATTCGTCACCACAAAAGGCACCGACTTCCAAGGTGTTCACCATCTGCTCCACACCGTCAATCTGGATGACAGCAATAGCCGTCATGGTATTGGGATATTGGTTGGGGTTCACTATCCAATGATAGCCACCAGAAACGCTGGTAAAGTTCGCCACCAGATTCCTGTTGCCAGTCACCGTAAACGTATAACTTGCATTGGTGGAAACCTCGGTGCCGTTCTCTGTCCAGTTGGTGAATTCATAACCCGTGTTGGCTGTAGCCGTCAAAGTGCAGGTGCTGCCACTCTGGTAGGTTCCTGCACCACTCACCGAGCCACCATTGCTTGGATTGACCGAAGCAGTGATGGTGTAGTTGACTGTAGCACTCACAAACTCAAAGATATAGGGGCTTACAGGCGAGCCTAAGGTTCCATTCGTCACAAAGGACTCCACGTTAGAACAAGTGCCATCAAACTCCTGATTGAGCACATGGTCATATAGTCGAAAGGTAAGTTGGTCACCTTCCACTCCATACATGGTCAGAAACAGATAATACCGGCCCATTTGTTCGATATATACGGGTATTTCACGGCCTCGGCATTCGTCACCGCAAAAGGCACCGACTTCCAAGGTGTTCACCATCTGCTCCACACCGTCAATCTGGATGACAGCAATGGCCGTCATGGTATTGGGATATTGGTTGGGGTTCACCGTCCAATGATAGGCATTGGCACGGAAGGCAAATGCCAACAACACTGCCAAAAACAAAAACTTCTTCATGTTTCTATGGGTTAATAATCGTCATTTTACATCAACTAACAATCAGTTTCACATATCTGATGCCCCTTCCCTTCGAGGTGATTCTCAGCATATAGACACCTGGGACCTCTGGAGCCTTTATGTTGGCAGGAAGTTTCGTTGAGGTTTCGGTGGACAGCACCGCGCCTACGGCGTTCATGATTTCCACACGCACCTCGTCGCTTTCCTCCACTGTGCCGATGGTAATCATGCTACCGCGTTCCACAGGATTTGGGAAGACATGCAAGGTGCCACCGAAACTGTCGATGCCCGTTATGTCGCTGAAGCTGACCACCATTGGATTGTCGGGACTGCCCACTACGGCATTGGCAGCGAAGATGAGACGCGCATCCGACTTGTAGGCTGTCATGCCCGTCGCATTGTCATAGAGGCCAAAACTCAACTCCGCCTCGTCATCGCCGTGCAGGGTCAGGAAGGCCATGTAGCGGTGCAACTGCTCCACATACATCAGTTTCGCACTGCCTCGGCACTCGCCGTTAGCGAAGGCAGCCAACTCGTAGTCCTCCGACTGGAGTTCTTCACCGTTGACTTCCACCACCGCCATCACGTTCATATTGTTGGGGTAAGCATACACATCTGGATTCCAATGGTTGGTCCTTGCCGTGACATTTTCTGCCAAATCATCGGTACGGGTCGGATTGGAATAAGTCAGGGTAACAGAAGAGGTATTGTGCGACTCATACATCAGACCCATGCCTGGCATAATCGTCTGCAGGCTGCCGAACCAGCCGATGCTCGGATAATACACCGAGAAGCTTTCCTGCGCCTTCAACATGTCATTCTCGCTCGGGTTCAAATTCGACAAGGCCGTACTGACGCTCATCGCCGTATTGTTGGGATAGCCTATCCAGGTCCAGCCCGGCAACAGGGTGATAGGATGCTCCGAAGGTACTGCCACATGACCCGTCAACGACACATCGCAGCTGCCAGAAGTCTGCACAAGATAAGATGATTCATTGTTGATACTGTTCAGCAGGCCAAACCAGTAATCACCGTAACGGCTGGTGAAACCTTCCGACTGCGATTTGATCATCACGCCGTTTTCACCCAGGCTGTTCTCCAACTGTGTCAGGCCGTCGATGCCATCCTGTTCAATATAAGTGCTCCACCAAGACCAGCCTTCCGGCAGTGAAGAGGTCTGGGTCTGAATGCCTTCCATGAAGCTGAACTCGTATGGGCTGACAACCGTACCCAAGGTGTTGTTGGTAGCAAAGGTCACCGAGTTTGTGCAGATTACGTCAAGCTCTTGTCCGAGAGCATGGTCATAAAGACGGAAATTAAGCTCGTCGCCATTGTCGCCGTACATGGTGAGGAACAGCATATAACGGTCCATTTGCGAGATGTAGGCGAGTCTCTCACGTCCACGACATTCGGTACCGCAAAAGGCCCCAAGTTCCAAGGCGTTCGTCATTTGTTCAACATCGTCAATCAAGATGACACCTATTGCAGTCATGGTATTCGGATACTGGTTAACATTGACCGTCCAATAGTAACCGCCTGAATCACTGGTGAAGTTCGCCACTAATTCAACGTCTTCGGTCACTGTGAAACTGTAGGTCGGATTGGTCGAGACCACCATTCCGTCCTTCGTCCAGTTCATGAAATTGTAGCCTGTGTTGGCTGTGGCCATCAGAGTTGCTGTCGCGCCGTAATTGTAGGTGCCTGCTCCACTAACCGTGCCGCCTTCTGTTGGGTTGGCTGATGCGGAAATGGTGTAAGTGTTCCGGTTGAAGTTTGCCACGTAGGTGCCGCTGCCAGTCACAGTGAAGCTGTAGATGGCGCTGGATGAAACGACTGTGCCGTTTTTTGTCCAGTTGATGAAAGTGTAGCCGGTGTTGGCGGTGGCTGTCAAGGTGCAGTTGTCTCCATAGTTGTATGTGCCTCCTCCACTAACCGTGCCACCGTTGCTCGGGTTGGCCGATGCGGAAATGGTGTAAGTGTTCTGACCGAAGTTTGCAACGTAGGTGCCGCTGCCAATCACAGTGAAACTGTAGATGGCGCTGGATGAAACGACTGTGCCGTTCTTTGTCCAGTTGGTGAATGTGTATCCAGTGTTGGCAGTGGCCATTAGGGTTGCTGTTGCACCGTGGTTGTAGCTGCCTGCTCCTGTTACGGTACCACCTTCTGTCGGGTTGGCAGTGACTGTAATGGTGTAGCTGTTCAACTCGAAATTGGCCACATAACTTACGTCTTCAGTCACAGTGAAACTGTAGGTCGGGTTGGTCGAGACGACTATGCCGTTCTTTGTCCAGTTGGTGAATGTGTATCCAGTGTTGGCAGTAGCCATCAGGATTGCTGTCGCACCGTGGTTGTAAGTGCCTGCTCCGGTAACTGTACCGCCCTCAGTCGGGTTGGCAATTACTGTGATGGTATAGCTGTTCAACTCGAAGTTGGCAACATATGTGCCGCTACTTGTCACTGTGAAACTATAGATGGCGCTGGTTGAGACGACTGTGCCGTTCTTTGTCCAGTTAATGAAAGTGTATCCGATGTTGGCGGTGGCTGTCAATGTGCAGGTGCTGCCGTGGTTGTAGGTGCCTGCGCCGGTCACAATACCACCTTCTGTCGGGTTGGCAGTGGCTGTGATGGTGTAGCTGTTCAACTCGAAGTTGGCCACATAGCTTGCATCTTCAGTCACTGTGAAACTGTAGATCGAATTGGTCGAGACAATTGTGCCATTCTTCGTCCAGTTCGTGAAGGTGTAGCCTGTGTTGGCCGTGGCTGTCAAGGTGCAGTTGTCTCCATAGTTGTATGTGCCTCCACCATTCACCGTGCCACCGTTGCTCGGGTTGGCCGATGCGGAAATGGTATAAGTGTTCTGACCGAAGTTTGCATCCAGGTTTCTGTTGCCCGTCACCATGAACGAGTATTCAGTATCCGTTGAGACCACTTCGCCATTTTCTGTCCAATTGACAAAGGTGTAGTCCTCGTTTGCCGTGGCTGTCAAGGTGCAGTTATTTCCATAGTGATATGTACCTCCACCATTCACCGTGCCACCTTCCGTTGGGTTGGCCGAGGCTGAGATGGTATAGCTGTTCACTCTGAAGTAGGCCACACAACTAGCGTTTTCCGTCACCGTGAAGCTGTAGGTTGCGTTGGTTGAGACATGAGTGCCGTTCTTTGTCCAACGGACGAAACTGAAGCCAGTGTTGGGAGTAGCCGTCAAGGTGCATGTGTCACCATAATAATAATTGCCAGCTCCGCTCACGCTGCCACTGTTGCTCGGGATAGCCGATGCGGAAATAGTGTAAGTGTTCTGGCCGAAGTTTGCAAACAGGTTTCTGTTGCCCGTCACCATGAACGTGTATTCAGTATCCGTTGAAACCACTTCGCCGTTTTCTGTCCAATTAACAAAGGTATAGCCTGTGTTGGCCGTAGCTGTCAAGCTGCAGGTGGAACCATAATAATAATTGCCTGCTCCACTAACCGTGCCACCTTCAACTGGGTTGGCAGCGGCTGTGATGGTGTAGCCATTCAACTCGAAGTTAGCCACAAAACTTGCGTCTTCGGTCACAGTAAAACTGTAGGTGGCGTTGGTTGAGACCACCGTCCCGTCCTTTGTCCAGTTAATGAAGGTATAGCCTGCGTTAGCTGTTGCTGTCAAGCTGCAAGTGGAACCATAATTATAATTGCCTGCTCC
>JAEEGL012064959.1_pt1 | contig 35172 bp, 23 predicted proteins | sample 9134231 | NCBI WGS metagenome assembly JAEEGL01 (sample SAMN16246548, study PRJNA631951) | gut metagenome | biome: gut microbiome; feature: rumen; material: fiber-attached | host: Bos | place: Iran: Karaj | collected 2018-10 | reverse complement strand
GGGACGCATGCCCGTCCCGTACCGCGTCGCCGCTTTCGACCCTCGGGGATGCCCCCAAGGGTCGGCATGGGGTATTACCCGGCGTTTCCCCCGGCTGTCCCCCGGTACGGGGTTGGTTGCATACGCGTTACGCACCCGTGCGCCACTCTCATCACCCCGAAGGGCGGATCCCGTCCGACTTGCATGTATTAGGCCTGCCGCTAGCGTTCATCCTGAGCCAGGATCAAACTCTTCATTGTAGTATTGCTGTACTGTAAATTTTTCCTGATTTAGGGCTCCGCTATGATTCCTTTTCCTTACTCTCTCGGGACGCGCCGGCTCCCGCCGTGCGCCCCGGACTTGTGCTGGCCTCAAGCTTTCAAAGAACTGTGTCCCGGCCTCCCTTCGCCACTGCCTTTCCTCATGGCCGAAAACGGGTGCAAAGGTACAGTTTTTTCCTTTACGCGCAAGTCTTTTTCCAACTTTTTTTTCAGAAAAATTGAAATATTTTTCATCACGTTGAAAACCAGCGGGTTAAAAATGCGCCCGGAGGGGCGAAAGAATACAATCATAGGCGTAAGCCCATGAGAAGGAAGGGAAAATCAGGTATTATATATAAGGTAATGGGATCGGAATAATCATAAAAACCATTTCCTACCGAGCTTTAACCCCTAAAGGGGGATCTATATATATAAGGTGAAAAAAAATAGAGGCGGTGCAAGCACCGCCTCTATAAGATCTTGACACTAAAAGGAGATCAATCCTTCTTCAGAAGGTCGCGGATCTCGGTCAACAGCTTGACATCCTCTGAGGGTTCAGCAGGAGCAGCCGGAGCCTCCTCTTCTTTCTTCTTCATCTTGTTGATGCCTTTGACCACCAAGAAGATGCAGAAGGCGATGATGATGAAGTCGAAGATCACCTGGATGAAGTTACCCCAAGTGAGTGCCAACTCTGGCTTGACGACCTCCTCGCCATTCATCACGGCCTCACGGATAACCCACTTCCAGTTGGTGAAGGTCAAACCACCCGTGCATGCACTGATGAGCGGCATGATGATGTCGGATACTAATGAGGTGACAATCTTGCCAAAAGCACCGCCGATGACGACACCAATGGCCATGTCCATCACATTGCCTTTAACGGCAAAATCCTTGAATTCCTTGAAAAATCCCATAGTTTTAAGTTTTAAAACGATTTACCAGTATTTATTACACGCAAACATAAGAAAAAATCGCTTCCGATTCTCAAACCGAAAGCGAATTTTTTAACAACTTCTCAAAAAGCGCTACTCCACCATCAAAACTCCGAGGTGAAATAGAACTTGATGTCGGGGTACTTCTCCTGGGCGATCTGCAAGGCGTAGGGCGACTCCGCCAGGAACACGTCCCTGCCTTCTTTGTCTTCGGCGAGGTTCAAGGCTTTCCTGGTCTTGAAGTCCTTCAGCTGCTCCTCGTTGTCGCTGGTGATCCAGGCGGTCTTGTACAAGGAGATCGGCTCATAACGGCAGGAAGCGTTGTACTCGTGCAGCAACCGGTATTGAATCACCTCAAACTGCAACTCTCCCACGGTGCCGATGATCTTCCTGCCCGTCATCTTGCCAGTGAACAGCTGGGCCACACCCTCGTCGGTGAGCTGCTCCAAGCCCTTGGCCAGTTGCTTCGACTTCATCGGGTCGGCGTTCTCCACATAACGGAACTGTTCCGGGGAGAAGCTCGGGATGCCCTTGTAGTTCAGGATCTCGCCCTCGGTCAGGGTGTCGCCGATCTTGAAGTTGCCGGCATCATACAGGCCCACGATGTCGCCTGGATAAGCCTCGTCCAACACGGACTTCTTCTGCGCCATGAAGGCGGTAGGGTTCGCGAACTTCAGCTCACGGCGTTGGCGCACATGGAAGTAGTTCTTGTTGCGCTCGAACTTGCCCGACACCACCCTCACGAAGGCGATACGGTCGCGATGGTTGGGATCCATGTTGGCATGGATCTTAAAGACGAAACCCGTGAACTTCTCTTCCGTCGGGTCGATGTGTCTCTCCTCCGTGTCACGGCCAATCGGCGTCGGGGCGATATGAATGAAACAGTCGAGCAGTTCCTTGACACCGAAGTTATTCAAGGCAGAGCCGAAGAACACCGGGCAGATCTCTCCCTTGAGGTAAGCCTCCCTGGAGAACTCGTCGTACACGCCTTGCACCAGGTCAGTCTCTGTGCGAAGGGTTTCCGCATCCTCGCCGATCATCTTGTCCAGTTCGGGGTTGTTCAGGTCGTCGAAACCCACACCTTCCGTGATATGCTGCTTGTCGGAGTTGAACAGATACAGACTTTTGTCGTAGATGCTATAGACCCCCTTGAACTTCGGTCCCATGTTGATTGGCCAACTCAGCGGCGTCAGACGCAGATGGAGTTTCTGCTCGATCTCATCCAGCAACTCAAAGGCGTCCTTGCCGGGACGGTCCATCTTATTGATGAAGATGATCATCGGGGTGCTTCGCATCCGGCAGACCTCAACCAGTCGCTCCGTTTGCGGCTCCACACCTTTCGCGGCATCGATGACGACGATGACGCTGTCGACGGCCGTCAAGGTACGGAAGGTATCCTCCGCAAAGTCCTTATGGCCAGGGGTGTCAAGAATGTTGATCTTCATCCCTTGATAGTCGAAACCCATCACGGAGGTGGCGACGGAGATGCCTCTCTGTCTCTCAATCTCCATCCAGTCGGAGGTGGCCGTCTTACGGATCTTGTTGGACTTGACCGCACCAGCCACCTGGATAGCGCCGCCGTAAAGCAACAGCTTCTCGGTCAAGGTGGTTTTTCCCGCATCGGGGTGACTGACGATGGCGAAGGTCCTCCGCCGGTTGATTTCATCGATAAAAGACATAGACGATCGTTTTAAAAAGCGCTGGCTCTTTCAAAAAAAAAGCGCAGGTCTTATCGACTTGCGCTTGCGGTCCGGACGAGACTCGAACTCGCGACCTCCTGCGTGACAGGCAGGCATTCTAACCAAGCTGAACTACCGGACCAACCTAAAAAAGAACTTTATTGCTTTGCTTTGCGGGTGCAAAATTACAACCATTTTCCAAATGCGCAAGTATTTTTTTTACTTTTTTTTAAAATAATTTCTTTATTGCTGATTTACAATTACTTAAAATACCATCTTCTAAGCTCCAAATCTCTTTTCGGGCGTTGCCGCATTACAAATGCGGCGACTCAATCCAGCCGCATTGCAAATGCGGCTGAACTACCTAAGGAATAGGGAACACTCAGCTCCTCTGCCTGGCGTTGCCAATCCTCGGCAAGATAGGAAGGCACCGAACCGTCAATCAGCAGCAACCCGGGCTGGTAGGATTGCAAGGCCTGTCGCAGCGAGGCCTTCTGCTTTCCCCAAACCATCAGGATATCCACAGGGATGGGATGGTCCACCGGCATCGCCCCTGGTTCATAAAAAGCCATCAAGGTTCCCTCAAAAGACAAGAGTGGTCCCTTCTTCACCGCCCATCCGACATCCAGATCGTCCGACAGCACAAAACAAGGAGGATTCATGCACAGCTGACATTGCGGCCAAGCTCCTTTCAGGCGGTAATCGATCACGGAAGCATCCGCAAGCAACCCCTCATCGCAGAGCAGCACATGCAGATCACCATGAACCAAATCGATGGCCGTATGTTTCCTCAACGAATAGACCTGCAAGCCCTTTTGAAGGGACGTCCGCTGTGCACGCAAGGCCATCGTCCCACTGAACAGGCAAGCCACCACCACCAACTCGAGCAGAATCCGCTTCTTCCTCAGGGTGACGAACAGCAGGAACAGCAAGAGCATCAACAGGCCGAGGACAAACTGAGGCTCATCCATATAAAGGCCTTTGACCAGGGAACACGGCAGATGGTCCACCCAAGCCACAGAGGCGTTCATCACATGAAGGCAAGCCCAGACCGCCTTGCCCACCAAGAGATTCAGCCATGGCACCCACGACACGATCAGGAGCAGCATCCCCGTGAGGATGACCAAAAACGACAAGGGGGTCATGAAGAGATTGCTCAGCCAGAAATACGGCGTGAACTGGTCGAAGTAATAGACGGTGAAAGGCATCGTCGCGATCTGGGCCGCCAGGGTGACCGCCGTGATCTCCCAGACCTTATCGAGAAGCTTGTTCCTTATATAAAATAGGAGATAGATGGGACGCTGAAGCAAGACGATGCCCAGCACGGCGACATAGGACAGCTGGAAGCCGATGGAGAACAAGTTACAGGGATTGATCACCAACAGGACAAAGGCCGAGGCGGCGATGGAGTTCAGCAAGACCCCTTTTCTATGGATCAGCTCGCCCAGGATCACCATGGAGATCATCAAGGCGGAACGCATGATGGAGGGCGACAAGCCGGTGAGCAAGGCATAGAACCAGATCAGCAGCAGGAGGATCACCTTGCGTATCCGCACCATCCTCCTTCCCTTTCCGATGAAGCCCAAGAGGTAAGAAGCCATCAGATAGATGATGCCGACATGCATCCCCGAGACGCAGAGGATATGCATGGAGCCGGCGGCCACATAATGCTGCCGCATCTCCGGAGAGAGGCTCTCATCGTAGCCCAGCAACACCGCCGCCCCCACGCCGAACTCATCCTCGGTGATGCCATTCCGTTGCAACACCTCCAGCAACCTGTTTCTGAACCTTGAGGCGAACGAAAAGATGGGGTTCCCAGCATGGATCCCAGTGGGGAGCCAGTCCCCCTCCTTCAGGAACACCCTGCCCGTCACCCCCTGCCGACGCAGATACAGACGGTAATCGAACTCGTTGGGGTTCAAGGGCGGCGCCACCGTCTCCACCTCGGCATGGAAGGCCAGCAGGTCACCATAGGACAATCGAAGCGCATCATCGGTTTTCTCCAGATAAGCCATCACCTTGCCCGAGATAGGTCGCGAGATGCCGTGGAGAGCATTCCCCCGAAGTTCAAGGATCATCTTGACGTTCTTCTCCCGCTCCACCGGCGGGTCATACACACGGGCGATGAGGTAACCGTCTGGGGTTCCTGCCACCTCGAGCGGTTCCCTGAGACTGCGTAAGAGAAAGCCAACGATGGTGAAGATGAGCAATACCAGCATGCCCAGCAACCAGCGATGACGGTATTCTTTCAGAAAATGATGAAGGAGCAAGAAAAGGAAGATGAGAAGGAGGAGTGCGAGGAAGGTCAAGGGGAGGTAAAGGGTGGGCAAGAGATGGTGGTCGGCGAGGAGGATGCCGGCGGAGAGGGGGATGAGGAGACGGAGGAAGGGGATCTTGTGCCAGTTCATGGGGTGGGGATGAATGATGGCGCAAGATACAATTAATTATACAATCATAATTAATTATTTTCAATTAATTTATAATTAATTTCCTACAGATTTAGCATCCTGCGGATGCGGTAGGGCTAATTCCGGACCATGGCGAGGACTTGCTCCGCCGCTTTCTCGGAGGCGCCAGTGTTGCCGAGGCGGTCCTTGAGGGTGTCCAAGTCCTCCAGGAGTTGGCGTTGCCTCTTGGGATCCTTCAGGATCCGATCCAACTCAGCGGTGAGGTTCTTCTCGTTGAAGTCATTCTGAATCAACTCCTTGACCACTTCCTTCTCCATGATCAGGTTGACCAGGCTGATGTAAGGCACCTTGATCAGCCCTTTGGCGATCTGGTATGAGGCATTGCTGGACTTGTAGCAAACCACCTCTGGGACAGCCAGCAAGGCGCATTCCAGCGTAGCCGTGCCTGAAGTCACCAAAGCGGCACTGGAGTTCTGAAGGAGATTGTAGGTCTGGTCCTCGACCAATCGCACATCGACATCCCCAATCCGATCCAGATAGACCTTCTTGTCGATGGACGACATGCCGGCGATCACGAACTGGTATTGCGGGAAATGCGGGATGACCTTGAGCATGACAGGCAGCATCCGTTCGATCTCCTGTTTGCGGCTTCCCGGGAGCAGGGCGATGATCTCGCGTTTCTCCGAGAGGTTGTTCTTGCGCACGAAATAATGCCGTGGCGCCACATCCATCTTGGCCAGCTCATCGAGGAGCGGATGACCCACGAAAGCCACATTCACCCCATACTCATTATAGAAGGTCTCCTCAAAAGGCAGGATGACCAGCATCTTGTTGACATATTTCTTGATCTTATAGACCCGATGCCGTTTCCAGGCCCAGATCTGGGGAGAGATATAGTAGCACACCTTGAAGTGGTTCTCGTGGGCGAACTTGGCGATGCGGAGGTTAAATCCCGGATAATCCACGAGGATCACCAGGTCAGGGTTATAGGCTTTCAAGTCCTTCTTGCACTCTTCGATATTGCGGGTGATGGCGGGCAGGTTGACGGCCACCTCCACGAAGCCCATGAAAGCGGTATGCCGATAGTGCTTGACGAGGGTGGCGCCTTGGTTCTTCATCCGGTCGCCGCCCCAGGCACGGAACTCCGCCTTAGGGTCTTTCTTTTGGATCTCGGCCATCAGGTTTGCCGCGTGCATATCCCCCGAGGCCTCACCGGCGATGATATAGTATCTCATGGTTTACTCTTTCGTTCAGACAAGGAAGAACACCAGGAGCATCCCCACGCAGGTGATGGCGAGGATGCCTTTCCCGCATCGTTCCAGGTTCCACTTCACCATGGACATCCTAAACAGGATGATGCCCGGGATGAATGCCAACAGAAAGGGCGCTCTTTTATAGGCCTCGCCCCATGGGATCAGCCACAGCAGCAGGAAGCACAGGGCGAATGTCGCCGCGCCGATGAGGAGTCCGAGCCAGAAATTATCCTTGATTCTCATGTTTGTCAATGAATTAGTTTCTCGAAATAACGCATAGGTTCCATATATTGCTTGGCGGTCAGGTCGTAATGTGTCGGAACCAGCGACACATAGTTGTCCCTCAAGGCCTCGAAGTCGGTGTCGCCTCCCCCATCCTCGAAGATGAACTTCCCTCCCATCTTCAGGCAGGTCTTTCCGTTCTCGTCCGTGTCCTCGCTATAGACCTCGATCCATTTGGCGTTGGCCTGTCGGCAGACCTTCAAGCCCTTGAACGGTTCTCCGTTCCATTTCGGGAAGTTCACGTTAAGGCACACTCCTTGAGGAAGACCGTCTTGCAGCACTTTCTTGGTGATCGCCACGATGTATTCGTCGAGATGGTCGAAATAGGCGTCCTGGTCATAGCAGTCGAGGCTGAACCCGATGGCGTTGATGCCGTCCATGCAGGCCTCGATGACCGCGCCCATGGTGCCGGAGTAGATGACGTTGGTGGAGGCATTCGATCCATGGTTGATGCCGGACACGACCAGGTCGGGTTCACGGTCGAGAAGGCATTGGTAGCCGATCTTCACGCAGTCCACCGGAGTGCCGTTACACACATATGACTTGTAGCCGGGGGCTTCCTCCAGCAAGGTCGTCTTCAGTGTGGGCGTGGTGGTGATGGAGTGACCTTTCGCCGACATGACCTGTTCGGTAGAGACGACCACCACGTACCCTAAGGGTCGCATCAGGGACACGAGCTTCTGCAGGCCTCTGGCCTGGTAGCCGTCGTCGTTGGTGACCATGATCAAAGGTCGTGATGTACTCATTAGGAATCTTTTTTGCAAAGATACGTCATTTTTCCAAATTGCAAAGTCATGGCTTGCCAGAATAGAAGCTTTTCTGGGTCTGATAGAGACTTCGCGTCGACAGTCCCATGACATTTAAGAATGAGCCGTTGATGCCGGAGATGCCGATATAGCCGATCCATTCCTGGATGCCATAGGCTCCGGCCTTATCGTAAGGCTGGTATTGATCGACATAATACGCCATCTCTTCCGGGTCGAGGCTGCTGAAGGTGACCTCGGTCTTCACGGAGAAGCTCTTGGTCTTCGTTTTGGACCTCACGGTGACGCCGGTGACCACATGGTGTGTCTTTCCCGAGAGGATCTCCATCATCCTCAGGGCGTCGGCACGATCCTTAGGCTTACCCAGGATCTCCTCAGCGGCGATCACCACCGTGTCGGCGGTGATCAACAGATAGTGGTCGGGCAGCTCCTCGTCGGTGAATGCCCTGGACTTCTGCAGGCTCAGGTATTCCGGCACCTCGTCAAAGGGCATCGGCGGATAGGACTCCGGTGTCTCCTTGGTCATGCAGACGAAGGAGACCCCCATCCGTTTCAGCAGGTCTTGGCGACGGGGCGACTTGGAGGCGAGGACGACCGAATAGTCTTTAAGATGTTCCAGTATCATGGCATGGACAGTTACCAGGAATAGGCCTCCGCGGAGAGCCACTTCCCTTGGATCTTCATGGTTTGCTCGATCACGTCACGTGCGCATCCCCGTCCGCCGGGGCATTTGCTGACGAAGACGCTGATGGCTTTCACCTCCTCGGCGGCGTCGGCGGGACAGGCGGGGACCCCCACCTGCTGCATCACCCTGAGGTCGGGGATGTCGTCCCCCATGAACACGATCTGTTCGGGACGCAACTGAAGCCGACGCATATAGTCATGAAGCGTGGCCACCTTATCGGCCGCGCCGATGAACACATCCTTCACGCCGAGCATGTTCAGCCTCTTGGTGATGTTGGTGACGACCGCGCCGGAGATCACCGCGACGTTATATCCTAACTTGGTGGCCAGTTGCAGCGCATACCCATCCTTCACGTTGGAAGAACGCAGCGGATCGCCGTAACTGTCCATATACACCGTGCCGTCGGTCATCACTCCGTCATAGTCGAAGATGAAGGTCGTGACCGGTGACAGCAAAGCCTTGAGATCATTCATATCGTTCGAATCTATTTCAAAGCACGAAAATAGGCAATTTTAGCGTAACCCCTCAAAAAAAATAGTGCGAATCAAACAATTTGTGTATTTTTGTAGCTTAAATATTAAAAGAAACAAGACACATCATGAGAGTTAGACACCAGTCTGATAATGCAGAGCAAATCGTAGCGATCGTAGTAGAGGCCATGGATTCCGTCAAGGGAAAAGAGATTGTCACCTTGGATCTAAGGGAGACAGGGACGGCGGTGACGGATTATTTTGTGATTTGCCACGCCAACTCGAAAGTCCAGGTGGAGGCCATTGCCGACAAGGTGATTGACGAGGTTAGGGACAAGGTCGGAGTCAAGCCCTATCACATCGAGGGCAAGGACAACACCGAGTGGATTCTCATTGACTTTGTCGATGTGGTGGTTCACGTCTTCCTCCAGTCCGCCAGGAGCTATTACCAGATCGAGGCGTTATGGGCTGATGCGGAACGTATCGTGAACCAGGAAAACAACTAATAGTCGCATCGTATTTATGGAAAACTCATCAGCCCCGAAACCGGGTAACAATAAGAGAAGATTTAATTTCTACTGGATCTATATCATCCTGACGATTGTCCTTTTCGCCCTCTATTTCTCTGGCAGGAACGAGACGCCCAAGGAGGAGATCGAGATGGGGCAACTCATCGAACTGCTGCAGCAAGGCGAGGTCTCGAAGATTGAGTTGGTCAACAAGGAAAGCGCCGACATCTACCTAAACGAGAAGGGGTTGAAAAAGCATTTCCCGGACGCCAAGCCCAGCGCGAAAGGCACCAGCCCTACCGCCAACTACTCCTATCAGATCGGCTCGTTGGAACGTTTCGAAGAGAAGGTAGAGCAGGTCCAGGTGGACTATGGCATCAAGGATCCTGTATACATCACCAACATACAGCATAAGAGTTGGGTCAATGAGTTCCTCATCGGCTGGCTTCCGCTCATCGTCTTGATCGTCTTCTGGGTCATCATCTTCAGAGGCATGGGCCGAGGCGGCATGGGTGGCGGCGGCGGTCAGATCTTCAACATCGGGAAGTCGAAGGCCCAGCTGTTTGACAAGGACAACGTGCCGGTCAACGTCACCTTCAAGGACGTGGCCGGACTGGAAGAAGCCAAGGTGGAGATCATGGAGATCGTCGATTTCCTGAAGAACCCCACCAAATACACCAAGTTAGGTGGAAAGATCCCGAAGGGCGTGTTGCTGGTAGGCCCTCCCGGAACGGGTAAGACCCTGTTGGCCAAGTCGGTGGCAGGAGAAGCCAGCGTGCCTTTCTTCAGCATCTCCGGATCCGATTTCGTGGAGATGTTCGTCGGCGTCGGCGCCTCACGCGTCCGCGACCTCTTCAAGAACGCCAAGGAAAAGGCGCCTTGCATCATCTTCATCGATGAGATCGACGCCATCGGCCGTGCCAGAGGGAAGAACCCCATCAACGGGGGCAACGACGAACGCGAGAGCACGCTGAACCAGCTACTGACCGAGATGGACGGCTTCGGGACCAACTCCGGCGTCATCGTGTTGGCCGCCACTAACCGCGCCGACATCCTCGACAAGGCCCTGATGCGTGCCGGACGTTTCGACCGACAGATCTACGTGGAACTCCCCGACCTGATCGGCAGAAGAGAGATCTTCGAGGTCCACATGCGCAGCCTCAAACTCGGACCGGATGTGGATCGTGAGTTCCTCGCCAAGCAGACGCCTGGATTCTCCGGCGCTGACATCGCCAACGTGTGCAACGAGGCCGCTCTCATGGCCGCACGCAAAGGCAAGGACGCCATCGACAAGCAAGACTTCATGGACGCCATCGACCGCATCATCGGTGGTCTCGAGAAGAAGAACAAGATCATCACCGCAGACGAGAAGAAGGTCATCGCCTTCCACGAGGCCGGACACGCCACCACCAGTTGGCTGCTGCAATACGCCCATCCGCTGGTCAAGGTGACCATCGTCCCTCGCGGCAAGTCCTTAGGCGCGGCTTGGTATCTGCCGGAAGAGCGCCAGATCACCACCAAGGAACAGCTCTATCACGAGATGATCGCCACCATGGGAGGTCGTGCCGCCGAGCAGGTGATCTTCGGACAGATCTCCACCGGCGCCTTGTCCGACCTGGAGAAGGTGACCAAACAAGCCTACGCCATGGTGACCTACTACGGTCTGAACGAAGTCATCGGCAACGTCAGCTTCTATGACTCCACCGGGCAGCAAGACTTCAGCATCACCAAGCCGTTCAGCGAGAAGACCGCTGAGTTGATCGACCAAGAAGTCAGCAAACTGGTGGAGAAAGCCTATCATGACGCCCTCGAGATCCTCAATGGTCACAAAGAGGGACTGACCCAGTTGGCCGAGAAGCTGATCGAGAAAGAGGTGATCTTCGGGGACGACCTGGAGCTCATCTTCGGAAAGCGCCCATGGAATAATAACGACAACAACACTGAGAGCCATGAAGGATAAGAGAGGATCGGACAAAGGAACCACCAACAAAGAACAGATTCTCGCCAAGATCAGGAATGCCATCATCGAGAAGCCAGAGGCCATGTTCAAGGACATCGACCTCCGGACCGACACGTGGAAACCCATCAAGGAGGAAGACGGCAACGCCATCACCTTCGTCCAGAAGTTCAAGGACATGGGAGGCATCTTCATCTATCTCGAGAGTGAGGCGGAACTGGGCGAATGCCTACGACAGTTAGCGCCGCAGAACGGATGGGAACCGTTATGGTGCACCCACGACCCTCTGAAGGAGATCCTCGACCGTTATGGCATCCAGCATACTGACCAGAGACAACGCGAGGAAGGCAAGAAGCTCGTCTCCTTCCTGCGCTGCGACTACCTCGTCGCCCAGACCGGAAGCATCATCCTCTCCGATGAAGGGCTCCTGACGAGGAAAGCCTATACCGAGGCCGACGTTCTGCTCGTCCTTGCCCACACCGACCAGATTGTCAGCGGATTAAAAGACGCCCTCCACGAACTCAAGGACCAGTTCGGGACACACCAAACCTCACAAGCCATCATCATGACGGGGATGACCCGCACCTACGACATCGAACAGAGCGTCGTCCAAGGCGTCCATGGCCCCAGACAGATCGCCGTCTTCCTGATTGACGACTGATTCCTGATCGATTAGAATTATTTTATTATTCTATTTAGTTGGCAATCACTACTTTAAAAAATAGTAGTGATTTTTTTTAAATAAATTTATCCTTTGCTCGACTATATGAATTATAAATTACTATATTTGCATTGTAAAAATGGAAAAAAGAACAAAAAAGAGATACAAAACAGAGACAAGACAAAGACACAAATAAACCATCTAGTATAAACTAAAGGCATAAGCGATATTTCACGTTGAAAGAAAAGCCTAGGAAACCTTTCTTTGAACGCCGCGGTTTACGAGACGAGCCGAACAAGAACACGTCATCTCAATATAGCTTTTATTTATTGCCATATCATCATCGATGTGGGATACGCTATGAGATGCACGGTTTTCCTCCTAGGCTTTCTGTGGACGTGAATAGTAATCCCACATCTTTTTGTGTGGGTGCGGATGCCAAAACACAACGAAAAAAAAATGGAAAAAACGAACGAGATCAAAGAGACTAAAAAAGACACTAGAAAGCCAAGGGCAAAAAGAGCGACTGCTGCTGCAGGAGATGAGAACGCCATCTTCATCGGCACCATCATCCAGCAGGAATTGAAAAACCAGGAACGCACTGTATCGTGGTTGGCACGTAAACTGGATTGCGACCGTACCAATGTATACAACATCTTCCGTCGTCAGGACATTGACACGGAGTTGTTGATGCGTATCTCCATCATCCTGCATCGCGACTTCTTCAGCATCTTCTCCAAGGAAGCCAAAAGAAGAATCACCACGAATCCTGGGATTTGATTCAGCATATTAATATATGAAGGGGGATGACCGGATGGTCATCCCCCTTCTTTTTTCCCTACAGCTATAGCATCCCTTCGAGATGCGGAGGGGTTATTTCATCAATTCCGTGATGATGGCCTCGATGCTGACGCCTTCCGCCTCGGCCGTATAGTTACGGATGATACGGTGACGCAGGATCGGGATAGCGACTTTGCGCACGTCCTCGATATCGGGAGAGTACTTGCCAGCGAGCAAGGCACTGGCCTTGGCGCCGATGATCAGGTATTGCGAGGCACGCGGGCCTGCGCCCCAACTCAGGAAGCGGTTGGCCCAGTCATGGGCGGCGCTGGTACCCGGACGGGTCTTGGCCGAGAGCGCCACCGCATACTCATACACATGATCCGACACCGGCACGCGACGCACCAGTTGTTGGAAGTAGACGATCTCCTCGGGCGAAAGCACCGGCTCCACCTTGACTTCCTTGCCGATGGTGGTGTTCTTCACGATCTCGACCTCCTCCTGATAGGAAGGATAGTCCAGCATCAGGTTGAACATGAAACGGTCAAGTTGCGCCTCGGGCAGCGGATAGGTTCCCTCCTGCTCGATGGGGTTCTGCGTCGCCAACACGAAGAACGGCTCTTGCAGGCGGTAGGTCTTTCCCGACACCGTGATGCTCTTCTCCTGCATGGCTTCCAGCAGGGCTGCCTGGGTCTTCGGAGGCGTTCTGTTGATCTCATCCGCCAGGATGATGTTGGCGAAGACGGGGCCTTTGATGAATCGGAACTGTCTGGACTCATCCAGGATCTCCGTACCCACGATGTCCGAAGGCATCAAGTCGGGGGTAAACTGAATACGGCTGAAACTCAGTCCCAGGGCCTGTCCAATGGTGTTGACCAGCAGCGTCTTGGCCAAGCCAGGCACACCCACCAGCAGCACGTGGCCCTGGCAAAAGATGGAGAGGATGGTATTATGGATGATGTCGTCCTGTCCCACGATCACCTTGCCGATCTCTTGGCGAAGGCGTTCATAGCGCTCCACTAAGGCTTTTGCACCATCAATATCTGAATTATACATAGGTTTCTTTCTCCTTTATTGTTTAAGGCTCCAATCAAACTGGAAGTCGCAGTCGGCGAAGTCCTCGTCCACGCGGATGAAGGCTTTCTTCGCCTTGTTCTCGATCCACTGCTTGATGACCATCTGGTTCTTCTCGTTGAGTGCCCAGGTCTGTATGCGCGAATAGTCGTCAGACAGGTTGACCTTATGCGGTTCGATCTTTTTCTTGACGATGACCAGACGGAACGCGTCCTTGTTGTCGCTGGTGGTCATGGGCAGTGGGTCGCTGACCTCACCGACCTTCAGACGGCCGACGACGAAAGCCAGATTCTTGAGTTCCGGGAAGTAGTCTCCCATTTGCTGGAGGTCGTCGTAGGCAATGCGATAGCCGCCATAGGCTGGGTTCGTGATATAGCCACCGTTGGTCTTGGAGTCGTCATCGCTGAATTTCTTGCAGGCCTCATCGAAGGTCATCTCACCGCTACGGATCAGCTGTGCGGCGGAGTCCAGTTCCCTCTGAGCGGCTTCCAGGGCTTCGACAGGCACTTTGGCTGAGAGCAGGATGTGACGGCAGTTGACATAGTCGCCACGGCGTTCGATGAGTTGGATGATATGGAAGCCGAACTGGGTCTCGATGACCTCAGAGATCTCGCCTTCCCTCAAGTTGAATGCGGTAGTCTCGAACTCGGGGACCCACTCCCCTCTTCCCGTGAAGCCCGTCTCACCACCTTTCTTGGCCGATCCCGGGTCTTCGGAATAAAGGATGGCCATCGTGGAGAAGCTCTCCCCTTCGAGGATACGTTTACGGATCTGGTAGAGCTGGTCCTTGACACGCAGCTTCTCGTCGATGCTGATGGGCGGACGTTTGACGATCTGGGCAATCTCATACTCCGCGCCAATCGTCGGCAGGCTGTCTTGAGGCACCTTACTGAAAAAGTTCCTCACCTCGGCCGGCGTCAGGACCACCCCTTTGAGGATATCCGCCCTGACTTGGTCTTGGAGAATCTTGTCCTTGACCATCGGGCGAAGTTCGTCCTGAATCTCCGACATCGTCTTGTTGAACAGCGACTCCAGTTTCTCCTTGGAACCTGCGCGGCCCACCAACTCACTGATGCGTCGGCTCAGCTCCGTGTCCACTTCATCATCGGAAGCCGTGAGGCTGTCCATCTCCGCCTGGTCCAGCATCAGCTTTTGAAACAGCAGGTCTTCCAGGATCTGGCAACGGATGCTCGACGCCGAGCCTTCCGCCCCACCCTGCATCCGATACTGGATATATTGGCCTTCCACATCCGACTGCAGGATGATGTTCTTGCCGACGACGGCCACCACTTTGTCCACCACTTGTGAGGGTTTTGACTCCTGAGCCGTGGCGGTGATGGAGATGAGTATGATCGATAACAAAAACAGTTTTTTCAACATAGCACTACTTTAATAGATTTCAAATACATTTTCCTTTTCGGCTTTCTCATACAGATCGCTGTTCAACTGGGAAAGCAGGTTCTTCTTCCGTTTCAGCAGGATGATATTCTTGATGTTCTCCCTTTCCATCTCCAGCGGGGTGACGCTTTCCTCCATGAGGTAGTCCTCGAAGCGAACCAGGTAGATCAGATCATCGATCTCGAACTTCACGAAACGGTTCTTCTTCAGGAACTTCGCTGCATCGTTGACGTTCAGCGGGACAAGCGACAGGAAGTCGTCAAGTCGAACCCAGGAATCGACATCCAGGAAGCTTGACTTGGCATGTTGCGAGGCCAGCGCGTCCAACTTGACGAGCATCAGGGTGTCGGGGTCGCTCAGCAGTTGCTGGAACTCCTTCTGTTGCTTGCAGTCCTTATCCAGGATCACGTAAGCCACCTTGACCATCGTCGCCTTCAGCAGGAAGTTCTGCTTGTTCTGTTCGTAATACTCCATAATCTCCTCCTCTTGGACCACCGTGTCGAGGTATTGCTCCACCAGTTGAGTCTCATAGGCATAGATGATCAGCGAGGTGCGATAATCCTCCAGTTGTTTCGAGAAGTCCCGTTGCTCCGGTGTGAGGTTGTTCTCGGCTTGATGCACCAAGAGCTGACGTCGGATCCAGGAGTCGATGAAAGCGTTGACTCGGGAGAGGCTATCCATCCTTGACACATCGCTGGGGACGACGCCCTTGAGGTCATCCGCATAGAGCTTCTGACCATAGCATTCCGCCACCACCATGCGGTCGGATTGGTATAACGAATCGCGACAACCCATGGCGAACAACAGAAACGCAACGGCGATCAGGATGGAGCGCTTTCTCATTGATAAAGTTTTCTGACCTTGTCGAGAACCTTCTCGTTGACCTTCACGGGATATTTCTTGTGGAGGGCTTCCATCCAGTTCTTTTCCAGTTCCACCTGATAATCCGAAGTCACCAGGCCTCTGGCTTCCACCAAGGTCTTCGGCTCCGGCTTACGAACCTGGATGATCTTGACGATCTGCACTGACTTATCGACGGTGGACGGGAACTCCTTCATGACGCCCGCCTTCCATTCCGTGTCATCCACATATTGGTTGTCGCCCTTTTGGAAGAAAGCCCTTTTGACGATGACGTTGTGGATGGAGTCACGTTCCGCCACGACTTTCAGACTGTCGAAGGGCACTCCGGCAGCGATATAATTCTCGATCTGGGGCAGCATGTCGCCATTGATCACCTTCACCAGATAGGCCTCGGCGCGGTCATTCCACATATACTCGTACTTATGCTGCTCATGGTAGGCCTTGAGTCCGACGGTGTCGACGATGGCTTTCTTCCACACCTCCTGGTCCATGAGATCGAAGAGCAGGATGCCGTCGTTATATTCCTTCAGCAGGGCCTTGAACTCCGGATAGTTCTCTTCCAGGTGGAGGTCTGCATAATCCAGGATCTTCTGGTTCTGGAAAGCGTCATAGAGTTGATAGGAGTACGTGGGGATGTTGACGAAACGCTGCGGGGTCTGTTTGTTCTTGATGTATTTCACGAAGTCGCTCACCTTGGCGGTATAGTCACCGATACGGAACAGTTCCGCATCCATGTCGGCATTGGCGGACGGGGTGAAGGATCCGCGCAGGATCGTGCTGTCGATGGTGGAGATGAACTCCGTGAGGTGTTTGTCGTTCGCCTTGAACTTGTATTGGTCCTTGATGCCCTTGATGACCGTCTCCTCGGACTTCTTGGAGCGCATGTCTTTCTCGACGCGGCTGGAGATGCCCGGTTTCTCTTCTTCGAAGCTACCCACGCCCGTGGTGCTGATCAGCTTGATGATATGGTATCCATAGTTGGTGCGCACCGGTGTGGAGAACTCATCCTGTTTCAGTTTCTTGATTGTCTCGACAAACTGTGGGACGACACGGTTGACCGTGAACGGGGTCAGTTCGCCTTTACTGGCGGCCGTCCCCTGGTCCTCGGAGTATGTACTGACCATCTGCTTCCAGTTTTTCCCGTTCTGCGCCTTCAGTTCGTCATAGATGCGATCGGCCTTATTCTTGATGGTCTGGATATCCTCTTCGGAAGCGTCCGGGGGGATCCTCAGGAAGATATGGGCGGCACGGATGACGCCACAGGCGTCGGTGATGCTGTTCGCCTTGATGATATGATAGCCGAAGTCGCTACGGACAGGCATGGAGATCTCGCCTTCTTTCAGGTTATAGGCACCCGTCTCGAAAGGATAGACCATGTCGAACACCGAGAAATAACCCAGGTCGCCTTTGTTTCCATGGCGAGCCGGTGTGGTGGCCGTAGCTTTCATGTCACGTGCCGAGGGATCTTGGGAGTACAGGACGGCCAAATCGCCAAAGTCCTTTCCGCTCAGTGCTTTCTCACGGATCTCCATGGCTTTCTCGTAGGCCTTCATGGTATCGGCGGGAAGCGCATGTTTGTCGCAGTTGATCAGGATATGGGAGGCTCTGATGTCCTTCTTTTTACGTTCATAGGCCTCACGCACCAGTTCCTCGCTGACCTCTTCGTTGGTGAAATAAGGCTTGGCCAGTTGTTTGCGATAGCCTTCAAGTTCGCGTTTGAACTTGGCGTTGGTATCGAGTTTCATCTCATAGGCCTCCATGACCTTCATGCGGAAATTCGAAAACAGCTCCAGGTATTCATCGACGGTCTTTTTCTCGACGACTTCCCCTTTCAGGTTGTTTTTGTTATAGATATCACAAAACTCCTTCACGGTGACGGGGGTGTCACCTATGGTCATCATCACTTGTTTGTCGAGTTTGGACTGTGCCGACACGCTCAGGAACAATCCCGACAACACCGCGAGGGCCAAGGTCCTCAAAACATTCATTTTATTCATGGTTAAAGATGGTTTTCTTTATTATGATCTCTTGCTGTAGTTAGGCGCCTCTTGGGTGATGGTCACGTCATGAGGATGGCTTTCCAGGATGCCTGAGTTGGTGATGCGGATGAACTTGGCGTTTTTCAGTTCATCGATCGTATGCGAACCCGTGTAGCCCATGCCGGAGCGGAGGCCGCCGACCATCTGATACACCACTTCAGAGAGTGATCCCTTATAAGGGACGCGACCGGCGATGCCTTCCGGGACCAGTTTCTTGATGTCGTCTTCCATATCCTGGAAGTAACGGTCCTTGGAGCCTGCCTGCATGGCTTCGAGGGAGCCCATGCCACGGTAGGTCTTGAACTTACGTCCCTCGTAGATGATGGTGTCGCCTGGGGACTCATCGACGCCGGCGAAGAGCGAGCCTGCCATGATGGAGGATGCGCCAGCGGCGAGAGCCTTGACGATGTCGCCCGTATAACGGATGCCGCCGTCAGCGATGATCGGCACGTCGGAGTCCTTCAAGGCCTTGGCCACGTCGAGCACGGCGGTGAGTTGAGGCACGCCGATGCCGGCGACCACACGGGTGGTGCAGATGGAGCCGGGGCCGATGCCGACCTTGACGGCGTCAGCGCCTGCGTCGACGAGGGCGAGGGCGGCTTCACCAGTGGCGATGTTGCCGGCAACGATATCGATGTCATTGAAACGTTGGCGGAGGGTCTTCACCATGTCGATAACGCCCTGGCTGTGGCCGTGAGCGGTATCGACGACGAGTGCGTCAACGCCAGCCTCGACCAAGGCATCGGCACGTTCGATGGTGTTGGTGGTGATACCCACGGCAGCGGCGACACGGAGTCGGCCGCGACTGTCCTTGCAAGCGTTGGGACGAGCCTTCACCTTGATGATGTCCTTGTAGGTGATCAAGCCCAGCAGGTGATTATCCTTGTCGACCACCGGCAGTTTCTCGATCTTGTATTGCTGCAAGATGTCCGCTGCCTTCTCGAACGACACCTCCGTCGTCGTGATGAGGTTCTTGCTGGTCATCACCTCGCTGATGGGGCGGTCGAGGCCACGCTCGAAGCGCAAGTCACGGTTGGTGACGATGCCCATCAACAGGTTATGGCTGTCGATGACCGGGATGCCGCCGATGTGGTATTCGCTCATCAGGTTGAGGGCATCTCTCACGGTAGCGTTGACATGGATGGTGATCGGGTCCGTGATCATGCCGTTCTCGGCACGTTTCACCTTCTTGACCTCTGCGGCTTGCTTGCCGATGGTCATGTTCTTGTGAAGGACGCCGATGCCACCTTCCTGGGCGATGGCGATGGCCATTCTCGATTCCGTCACGGTATCCATACCCGCAGATACGATGGGGACATTCAATTGGATATGACGCGTGAACCTGGTCTTCAGACTGGTTTCACGGGGTAGTACGTTACTATAGGAAGGGACCAGCAGGACATCGTCGTAGGTCAGACCTTCACCAACAAATTTATCGCTATCAAATGACATAGAAAAAGTTTTAATTAATCGGCAAAGATAGTAAAAAAATCAATTCACAACCATCTTGCGATAAAGTTCCACTCCATCTTCATCAACGCAACGCAACTCATACGTTCCTTTCTCCACATCGATAGGCATCTGATGGTTCAGTTTGGTCATCCCGATGAAGGTGTCGTTGAGGGTCCAATAGATCTTTTTCTTGGGGTTACGGTGGGCGATTTCGAAGATCACCTGTTGTTTGTCGCCTCGGATGCCGATGGGGATGGTGACATGGGCGTCGGACTTAGGATAGACGAAGGCCATCAGGTCGTCGGGATGGGCTGTGGCGCAGGAGGGATACATGGCCGGCAAAGGTCGATAGAGGGCGGAATGCCGCTTGTAGAACATCTCCATCACGGGAGGCAGCACGAAATAGGTCTCATAGCGTTTCTGGTCCACGGGATAGCAGTCGGGAAGCACCTGATACTGTCCCGACTTGTCGAGGAACACCTTCTTGTGGTAAGGGCAGACCCCGGTCTTCACCTCCACATCGGGCACGCTCACTCGGCGGATATGCTTGCACAACTCGGTCGGGGGATAGCCTGACTCCTGGCAGACCTCCACCTCGATGGCGGTGTTGGTAGATGCCGGATAGGTGTAGCTGTCCTTGAGCACGCCTGCCACGTCGAACATGAGTGGTGCCGCCGAGCCTACCCCAGTCAGCCCCGGCCTTCCCTCACCGTCGGCGTTGCCGACCCAGACCCCGACGACATAACGGTCCGTGAGGCCGATGGCCCAAGCGTCCTTAAAGCCATAACTGGTGCCGGTCTTCCAAGCCACCTGCTTGGACGAGGCGAAGCCGCTCCACCCGATCTGGCTGGAGGGACGGGTCAGTCCCTTCATCACGTCGAAGGTGGCCGCGATGGCATCCGAAGAGAAAGGCACGACGGAGGGATCCGCCTCCCCCTCGAAATCCTCGTTGACCTCGGCGGCCAACTTACGGCCCATCTTGGCATAGGCGTTCACCAGGTCATACAGGGAGGCCTCCGCCCCACCGACGATGAGCGACAATCCATAGTGCTCGCTGTCGAAGACGATGCCCGAGATGCCCAGGCGCTTCAGCAGAGAATGGAACTTATTGGTGCCATACTGTTTGAGGAGGTATACGAAGGGGGCGTTCAACGACTGTTGGAGGGCAGTGTTCGCCGGGACGGCGCCCCAGTATTGTCCCGAATAGTTCTTGGGGGTGAATCCGGAGAGGTACATCGGCACATCCGGCAGCAACATGGTCGGCAGCAAGGTGCCTTCGTTGATCATGGCGGCGAAGAGGAAAGGCTTCATGATGCTACCCGTGGAGCGTTGCGCCTTCACCATGTCGACCATGGCGCCGTCCTTGGCTTGGAGGATGTTCCCCGCATAGGCGACCACCTCATCGTTGAGGTAATCGACGACATAGACCGCGGCGTTCTCGATCTGGTTCAGGGTGTTGATCTGATAGTGTCGCACCAGGATATCGTTCACGGTCCGCTGCAAGGTGCTGTTGATGTCGGATTGGATTTTCTCTCCCTTATGCTCCTTTTCCTGTCCCATGAGGTAATGATAGGCGAGCATCGGCATCTCGTGGGGTTTGTCGGGGAGCCGTTCCATCATGGCGAGATCATAGTCCTCAAGATCCAGACGGGGGATGTTCCATCTTCTCGGCGCGTGCACCTTGGTGGTGGTCATCCTCTTCAGCAAGGCGTCTCTTTTGTCCAGGAGCTGTTCCCTGGACTTGCCCGGATGGATCATGGCGGGTGAGTTCGGCAGGACGGCGAGGGTGGCGGCTTCGCTCCAGGTGAGTCTGTCGGGGGTGGTATGGAAGTAACGCCAAGCGGCAGCATCGATGCCGACGACGTTGCCCCCGAAGGGGGCATGCGCAGCATAGAGGTCCAGGATGGACCTCTTGGAGTAACGCAACTCCAGACGCATGGCCAGAATCACCTCAAGGAACTTCTCCCCGTAGGTCCTGGGGCGGTTATGGCGGGCCAGACGCACGACCTGCATCGAGATGGTGCTTCCCCCTCTCACCACCTTCCCCACCCGGTGGTTCTCCACCATGGCCTGGAAGAAGGAGATGGGGTTGAATCCGAAATGGCGGAAGAACTGCTGGTCCTCGTATTCCAGCACGCAGGCGACATATTTCGAGGAATAGTTGTTGCTGGCCGGGAAACGCCATTGCCCGTCGTCAGCGATATGAGCGCCCAGGAGGGTGCCGTCCTTCGCCAGCAACACCGTCGAATACGGGTCGTCGAACTTCGGGACGGGGATACACAGAAAAAGGAGGAACAGGCCAAGGATCACCGAGCCTGCAATGAAGAGCGCGCGTAACCCTTTTGACCTGTTCCTCATCGGATTGATCTTAAAAATCAACGGACAACCACCTGACGGGCGGGAACCACGTAGTAGATTTCGTTGTTATACATGTCCTCGCAACGTACGGCAGGCAGCATGAAGGAGCCTTCGTAGGTGGCGTTCAGCTTGAGGCGGAAGGTCTTTGACGACTTGGCGCCGAGGTCAAAGAAGAAGAAGGCGCGGTCGTCTCTGATGTCCATGTGCTTGGCGGAGGCATTGCTGTCCTCACCGGTCAGGCGCTCATTGACGATCTCCCAGCCAGAGGCGAGATAGTACGACAGGGCGAGTTCGGTCACCCGGAACTCGCTTGGGTTGTTCACGATGATCTCCACGTTGAAGTCCGTGCCCATGGGCAGGTTCGACGGGTCAAGGGCGGCACCCTTCTTATCGTAGTATTTCACCTGCATCCCGATGAAGTTGCCGTTCTCGGTCGTCTCATATTCCGCCACTGCCGTCTTGGTATAGACCTTGGCGGTCAGTTTCTGGTCGCTGTTATTCTTGATCTCCACCTTGTTGGAGCCGATGACCGGGACGATGGCATAGCCGGCGGAGCCAGTCTTGGATTTCAGGTCTTTCTCCTTTCCGTTGAATTTCACCGTAGCGGCGATCGGGGCGTTGGAGGTCTGCATCTTCTCGGCATACTTGCCTAAGGTAAAGAGTGCGAATGCCGTGGACTGCGTGTCGAGCCAACGACTGCTGTTCAGGATCTCGCAGAGGTCGTTGACATGGCCTTGGATGGTGGCGTTGTCCTTTCCGCAGAGGATCTCCGAGTAGGTCAGGAAGGCCAGGTCACGGGTGGCTGAGCCGAAGGAGGAAATGTAATCCGACATCTTGGCTCCATCCTCCAGGGTGGGCCAGAACTGCGAGACCATGTTCTTCTTACCCACCTGGGCGTAGGTGGCCGCGGTCAAGAGCGAACTGAGGCTGTATTTAAACTTGTTCTCCTTGAACCGGTTGAGGGCACCCATCTCGGGAGCGCCGCCGAGGGCCAAGGTGAACAGACGGTAGGCCTGGATGGTCTCCCCTTGCGGGAAGTCGGGATTGTTGTTCCACATCTTGGCCAGCTCCGCCTGATGCTTCATGATGCCGTCGAAGAGGTATTGCGGGACATCGAAGCCCTGGTTCTTGGCCTCCACGAGGAAATGCAAGGCGTAGATCTCCGTCCAAGGATCCGAGTAGTTGCCACCGACCCAGTTGCTCAGCGAGAAGTCGGCCTTCTGGTAGGACTTCAGACTGTTGATGCCGTTCAGGATAGCGTCGCTGGTCTTCTTCTGGTCTTCTTCGTTTTGTTCGATGAAGTAGTTGAAGTACAGCCGCGGGAAGGCAGCGGAGACCACTTGTTCGAGGCAGCCGTAAGGATAGGTGCTAAGGTAGTTGAGGCGGCCATATAAGTCGACAGGGATCAGGGAAGCCACCAGGATGTTACCTTCCTGCGTGCCTTTCAGACCCTTAAGGTCGAAGTTGATGGTCTTGCTTTCCTTCGGTTCGATGGACTCGGAGTAGGTCTGTCGTTTATCGGCGTAAGGCATCCTGATGGGGATGACCGTGGTGGTCTGGGCTTCGTAGCCGCCGCCGGAGATCTTGACGTCCATGGTAGCGTCGCCGAGGGTCTCAGGCACCTTGACCTTCATGACGAGCATGCCCTCGCCGTTCTCATCGACCTTCACCGTGCTTGGGATCTCTCCTATCGCGGTGAGGTTCTTGTTGTTGACGGTGACGTTCAGGTTCTTGCCCTTCATCGTCGGGGAGAGGACCTGCACCTTGAGGTTCATCTCGTCGCCAGGGGCGGTCACGCGCGGTGCGGCAGGATAGAGCGTGATGGGGTCGATGACCTTCATCTGCTTCTCGGCGGAGCCGAACGACTTACCCTGGCCCTTGGCCACCACCATGAAGCGGAGTGCTCCGGAGCATTGCGGCACCTCGAACTCGTGGGTGTTGGTCTGTCCTTTAGCCAGTTCGAAAGGTCCCAAGGTCACGGCATAAGCCTTGAAGCGTTTGTCGAGGGTGATCTCCTGGTTGATGAATCCGTCACCGCCGACGGCATACAGGGTTCCCAGTTCGCCGGAGAAGCCGTCGATGACATCGTTGTAGTTATCCCAGGTACGCACCTTCAGGGCCTGCTTGGCGTTGAAGTAGCCGTAAGGATCCGGCGTGGCGAAGTTGGTCAGTCCGAGGATGCCCTCATCGACCACGGCGAGGGTATAGGTCATCGGTTTGGCGTTCTCTTCCTTGACGGTGATCTGGAGGGTCTTCTTCGTGTTGGAACTCTCAGGGACGTTCAGCACCGGCTTGAGTTGCAGCTTGGAATCCTCGACCTTGACCGGCACCACGCCATACATACGCAGCGGCAGGGTGTTGGAGCGAGGCTGGATCAGGGAGACATAGACATAGACGTTCGGGATCATCTCCTCCGTCGCCTTGATCTCCACCTGAGCCTCCGTGCCGAGGTTGTCCAGGAGCATGCTTTGCAGCACCTTGTCGTTGGCTTCCACGGTCACCAAAGCCTTTGACTCGGCGTTGGCGGGGAAGTTGACGATGATGTTCTCGCCCACTTGGTAGCTCTTCTTGGAGGTGCTCATGGAGAGTTGGATCGGTCCGTCGGAGCTGCCCGTGGAGTGGATGGTGGCGTCACTCCAGTCGAAGTTGATCACTTTGGCGAAGGTGTTGCCACCCTGCTCATCGTTGATGACCAAGAGATACAGTCCCCACTTGTCGTCAGGCACGTTGAGGGTGATGCTGCTCTTTCCGTTGTTGAGGGTCAGGGTACCACTCGTCTCGGGGTTCTTATAGGTGCGGTTGATGTATTTCTGGAGGGTATAGGCATCCTCGCTTGACCACCACCAGTAGTTGTCCAGTTTATAGAACTGGTAACTCAGGGTGATGGTGGACGTAGCCAATTCACCATCCTCCTTGACGACGGCGACAGGGAACTTCCAGTCGCGGCCAGTGAAATAATAGTCACCATATTTCGATTCCGTCTCAGGAAGCTCGACGCCCACATAACGGTCGAAGGGAGAGAGCTTGGCCGTCGAGGAGGCGATGCTGAAGTCGCCACCTTGCTCGAAGACCTTGGTGGTGAAGGTAGCCCTCATCATCTGGTCGGCGGTGAGGTCTGAGATAGGCTCGAAGCTCACATTGGCGTTGCCTTGGCCATCGAGAGGTCCGCTGAACAAAGCATATTCATCCGGATAGAAACTCTCCGCTTCATTGCCGAAGGTATACGTCGGGAAGTTCTTGAAGGACGTCTGGCCTTCTCTCACCACGACATCGATCTCAGCTTTCAGGCCAGAGGCGATCAAGCCGTTGAGCCATTTGGCGTTCAGGTTGTAGTTTCTCAGGTGACGGAGGCTGATGACTTCAGGAGTGTTAAACTTGATCTCCAGCCGGTTAGGCTTCACCGTCTCCACGCGGAGGTATTTCTCGATGATGCTGTTGCCGACCTTGAAGACGGCCTTCCACAGACCCGTCTCGTCGTTAGGGCTGGTCTGCACCGTATAGGTGTAGATGCCTCCGACGGGGGTATTGTTGGACTGGCGGGCATACATACGGTTGGAGGCGTCGCGGATCTCCATCACGACCGGATAGTCGTTGGGGAGGTTAGCGCCAAAATCCGACAGCATGAGGTTGAGTTGCAGCTCATCGCCCGGGCGCCACACGCCACGGTTGGAATAGGCGAATGCGGAGACCCCTTTCTCGATGCGCTCACCGCCGATGTCGAACTTGCTATAGGAAAGCGCATTGCCGTCGTTGGTCTTGATGATGGATTGTCCTCCGTTACGGCTCTTTGCCACGATGAAAGCGGGACGGTTCTTGCAGGACAGCGTCACATGGCCTTTGCCGTCGGTCTTTCCCGAGGTGATCTGTTGCCGTTGGTAGTTATAGGCGATGACTTCGGCGCCAGAGACCGGTTTGGCGTCGGAAATCTGGAACACATAGACGTCAGCCGTCTCGTCATCACCCATCTTGGCGGTCAGGGCCAGGTCCGTGATGATGACGTTCTTCTCCGTTTCCACATAATTATAATAGGTCAAGCTGAACGGATCGTCCCATGAGCCTTCATAGTTGCTTCTCTTGTAGCTATAGCTTTCGCCGTCCCAATAGCGAGCCTCCAGGGCCTCATCCTCGTTGCTCAGCAATTTCGACTCTTCGGTGGCGTAAGCGTAGTCGGCCGGACCGAAGTCGAGGATCAACTCATACATGTCGCCGGACTTCACGTCGATATAGTCGGAGAGCACGATGGGGAAAGTCTTCCATTGGTCGGGGGTCGCGTTGTTCAGGGTCAGGGTGACTTTCTTCTCGAGACGGCCGAATTTGCGTATGCTATAGACATCATCCCAGTCGTTATTCTGATAGAAGGACAAGAGGTTGTTGTCATACACCTTGACGATTCGCAGCACCACCGAGTTGAGGCAGATGGCGTCGAAATAGACGGTAGCGTTGCCGACTTCTGGCACGAGCACGCCTTTCTCCGTCCAACGCACCTTAGGTTTCAGGTTGGACAGGTCGAAGTTGAAGACCCGTTCGTTGTTGAGGGAACGGCCTTCGCTGTCCTTGATGCCGGAGCCGACCGTCAGCACCACATTCTTGAGGTTGTCGTTGGAATAACCGGCTTTGTCAAAGTAAAGCACGATCTTGTTGCCAACGATCTCCGACCGGTATCCCATCTCCGGTTTCACCTTCAGGTAGCCCTCGATGTTACGTACTTGAAGCGGTTGCGAGAAGAGGAGCGTGGCAGCGGCGTGTTCCTTATCCACGTTGACATCGATGGCCTCGAATTCATCCTTGGCGATGACATCCAGGTTACATGAGGCTGTCGACTTCGATTTCAAGGGCTTGCCGTCAAGCACCATCTCGATGGTGGTGTTGCGGGAACCCCTTGGCATGTTCATCAGATGGAAGTTGTAGATTCTATTGCCAAGATAGGTAGCGGTCACTCCATACTTGTTTGCGAATTCAGGATCAAAAATCTTCAAGGCGTCTTCTTGCTCCAAGGGCATGGTGAAGAAGACCTTGACGTCGTATTGCACCTCGTCGAGATCGTAAGAGGGTTCGACGCTAACCAAGCTGAAGTTCTGTACCTGTTGTACACTTTGCTTTCCCCCTGGTTTACAGGAGTTGAAGGCAGAGAGGAAGAGCATCCCGGCAAGAAGCACCAGAATACCAGTTACTTTAGCAGTTTTCATGTTAATCAGTATTAATTAAGGATGAGTATGACACAATGATAGGCCACAAAGTTCGTAATAAAAATTTGTTTTCGCAATAGCAATACCATAAAAAAAGAGACGCCGAAGCGTCTCTAGTCTTTAGGATCATTCACCATTCCTTAAGCGTCGATGTTGGCGTAGGTGGCGTTTTGTTCGATGAACTCGCGTCTTGGCCCGACGTCATCACCCATCAGCATGGAGAAGATATGGTCGGCTTCCATGGCGTTCTCGATGGTCACCTGACGCAGGGTGCGGTGGGCGGGATCCATGGTGGTCTCCCACAACTGTTCGGGGTTCATCTCACCCAGACCTTTGTAGCGTTGCACGTCCACTGCCCTATCGGTGCCGTTCTTGGAGAGTTCGGCATAGGCGGCGATCCGTTCCTCGTCCGTCCAGCAATAACGCAGCGGCTTGACGCCACGTTTGATCAGGTACAAGGGCGGCGTGGCGCAATAGACGTAGCCGTTCTCGATGAGTTCACGCATATAGCGGAAGAAGAAGGTCAGGATGAGGGTGGTGATGTGGCTACCGTCGACATCGGCATCGGTCATGATGATGACCTTATGATAGCGCAGCTTGTCGAGGTTGAGCGCCTTGCTATCCTCCTCGGTGCCGATGGTGACGCCCAGAGCGGTGTAGATGTTACGGATCTCCTCGCTCTCGAAGGCGCGGTGCTGCATGGCTTTCTCCACGTTCAGGATCTTACCTCTCAGCGGCAGGATGGCCTGGAAGGTACGGTCGCGGCCTTGTTTGGCGGAACCACCTGCGGAGTCACCCTCCACGAGGTAAAGCTCCGTCTTGGCAGGGTCGTTCTCGGAGCAGTCGGCGAGTTTGCCCGGCATACTGAAACTGGAGAGCACACCCTTGCGTTGCACCATCTCACGCGCCTTGCGGGCGGCCTGACGGGCTTGGGCGGCGAGGACCACCTTGTCGAAGATGGTCTTGGCCTCCTTGGGATGCTCCTCGAGGTAGTTGTTCAGATGCTCACCCACGATGGAGTTGACGATACCCATGACCTCATCGTTGCCCAACTTGGTCTTGGTCTGACCCTCGAACTGGGGTTCCGGCACCTTCACGGAGATGACGGCGGTGAGGCCCTCACGGAAGTCATCCGGGGAGACCTTCACCTTGGACTTCTCCAGCAGTCCCGACTTCTCCACATAGGCGTTGAAGGAACGGGTGAGACCGGTACGGAAGCCCTGGAGATGGGTACCGCCTTCTATAGTGTTGATGTTATTGACATAAGAATGTAGATTCTCGGAATACTCTGCATTGTATTCCAGCGCGATCTCCACAGGGACGTTGTTGCGTTCGCCGGAGATGAAGATCGGTTCGGGGATGAGCTTCTCACGGTTGGCGTCGAGGTAAGCGATGAAGTCGATGAGGCCGTTCTCCGAATAGAAGGTATCCGTACGGAAACTGCCGTCCTCGAGTTTGGCGCGTTTGTCGGTGAGCGTGATGGTGATGCCATGGTTCAGATAGGCCAACTCACGCATACGGTTGGCGAGCGTGTCGTAGTCGTATTCCGTATGCAGGAAGATGCTGGTATCCGGTTGGAAGGTGATACGAGTTCCATGGTCGTTTGACTCGCCCACGACCTTCACGGGATAGAGCGGTTTGCCGTAGGAGTACTCCTGACGGAACACCTTCCCCTCGCGGTACACCTCAGCGGTCATATGCGTGGAGAGGGCGTTAACGCAACTGACGCCGACGCCGTGCAGACCGCCGGAGACCTTATAGGATCCCTTGTCGAACTTACCACCGGCGTGAAGCACCGTCATGACGACCTCCAAGGCGGAGCGCTTCTCCTTCTCGTGCATGCCCGTGGGGATACCACGGCCGTTATCCAGGACGCTGATGGCGTTTCCTTCCAATATATCTACGGTAATCTTGTCGCAATACCCAGCCATAGCCTCGTCGATGGAGTTGTCAACAACCTCATAGACAAGGTGATGCAAGCCACGGAAATGGACATCGCCAATATACATGGCCGGGCGTTTACGAACTGCCTCAAGCCCCTCCAGCACCTGAATCTTATTGGCACCATATTCTTCGCTTGCTAATTCTTTTTTTTCTTCTTCAGTCATTTTTTGATTAATATAAAAATTTCTCCATTTTTTTGAAGGAGCAAAGATAAACAATTTTTACGGAACGTAGGCCAAAAAAGTTGAAAAAAAAGTTTTTTAAGGAAAACTCCTTAAAAGGCAGAAAAATAGGGAATTTTTCAATTCTCGCTTAAAACCTCATCTTCACCCCGGCGAAAAACTCGATGCCCGTGACGGGATAATCGAGATAGAGATCATATTTCCGATTCAGCAGGTTATTGAACTTGGCGAAAACGGTGAGATCGTCCATCACGACATAGTCGGCGCCAAGGCCGAGATCATAGATGTCAGCCAGTTTGACTGCTGGTGAGAGCGCCGCGGCAGGCTTCGCCCACCGGCCACCCTGATAGAGGAAGGAGGCATTGAGTGACAGCGCGTCGTTGAACTGATAGCCCAGTTTCAGGTTGCCCTCGGTCGTCGGACGATACCAGGCATGCTCCTCCGTGGGGGGGGTGCAATGGTTATAGGCGAAACCGGCATCCACAGAGAGCCGATCCCAGGGCAGCCACCGGATGTTGGCCAACACGCTAACCAAGCGGGTCTCGTCGAAGAGGGTGGTGAAACTATTGTAGGGATAGGGAGATGCACTGGTGATCGTCATCGCGGGCGCCTGTTGGAAGAATAGGTCATGATCGGTATGGCGATAGCGGACGCCGAGGTGCAGGTCCATCGTGTTCATGATGTTGGTGCGGATGCCACCGTCGAAGCCTAATTTCACGTTCGAGAGGCCTAGGACGGGATTGGTGCCGACAAAGGGGTTCTCCTTCACCAACTCACTATAGGTATAGGGATGTCTCCCACCCTTCAGGCCGGCGTAGAACTCGACCTTCTTGTTCATGACGAAGAGGCTGCCTTGCAGGTCTGGACGGATGACCACCCTAGAGGTACCTTCAAGGACGGAACCCACCCCGTCCACCAGGAATCCGAGATGCAGACGGAAATATTCGTCTCTCATCTCAAGATAGGGTTTCAGTTCCAGCCAAGTTTGGGTTTGACGGGTGATGAGGGTGGGCATTCCCATATCGTACCCTTGAGCGCCGAAGGAGTTAAAGAGGAAGTTCACGTCAGCACCGATCTTTTGGGGATGGCTCTTGTCGCCCCACCAGTTATTGGCATAGCTCAGTCCATAATGCACTTCCGCGAGATGTTCCGAACTATTCAATGCGGAGAAAAGGTAATGGTAGTCCGCGGAAAGATTGTGGAGGAATTCCCTGGTTTTAGTAGAGGTCGAGGTCATCGCAAAGCGCCCACCGATGGTGTTATAGGTCTGCCGTGGCGCCATCTGTTCCCACTGTGACTCATCACCGGTCCATTCGGTCGTTTTCACACCATAATAATGATAGACGTCATTCAGATAATAGACGCCGCCATTCAGTTGAAGGTCACGGAACTTGCTGCTGCTCAGTCCAATCTCGAAGGCGTTGTTCATGAATCCCGAGGGGGCGTAATCCTTGATGTCCAGCCAAGACGAGAAATGGCGGATGCCCACGCCGAGGCCGAGGTTCTTGGTGAGGTTGGAGTTGTGCTTATAGAGGAACACCGGTGACAGGCGTGTGCCGATGCCTGCCATCAGGAAGTTCTTCGTCACGGCTTCCGCCTGTTTGTCCTTGTCTTTATAACTCAAGGCGCTCAGCCTCTCCAGTTGCAAGGGAAAACGATGCTCGATCTCCAGCACGCCCACCTTGGTGTCCGGCATGGAGAACGACTGTTCCGGAGTCTCGGCCTGAATCATGACCTTGTCGACCTTGTTGACTTTCGGGCGGTAGGTGCCCTCGATGGTCACCTCTTCGTTATGTTGGGCAAAGAGGGCGGTGCCACACAGAAGCCCAAGGGAAAGCAGAAGGATGTTTTTGACTTTCATAGCACTGATTATTTGATATGGTCAAGACGGTTTTGCGCTTCGGTCTTGAGCTCGGTGATGGAACAGTTGTTGACGACGCTACGCAGGGTCTCCTTGGCTTGGAACTCGTTGTCCTTCGCCTCGTAGACCTCCGCCAGGAGGATGAATGACTTGGCCACCCAGTATTCATGGGAGGCAAACTTCTCGGAGAGGTCGAACACCTTGCTCTCCGTGCCGTCGAGGTCGTTCTCCTTGAAGGAGATCACGGCGGAGTAATAGGCACTCTCAGCACCGAAGACCGACTTATCGTCCCTGGCGCTCTTGTCGAGCCATTGCTGGGCCACCGTATAGTTGTCCTTCATGAAATAGGACTTCCCGACGATATGGTTGATCTGGTTGATCTGTTCCTGGGTCAGGTCTTTCGACTGAATCAGGCTCTCTCCCATCTCGATGGCTTTGTCGTAGTTGTTACGGAAGAAGTAGCTCTTCATGCTACCTTCGAGGGCCTCCAGCTTACGGAGCGGCTCTTCCGTGACGTTGGCCAGTCGGGCATAGTACTCACCCGCCTGCTCGTAGTTGCCCTGTTCATATTCGATACGGGCCAGCTTGAGCAAGGCCTGGTCGGTATAGTCGTTGTTCGGTTGACGCAGGATATAGGTCAGGTGCGTGGCAACCTCTTCTTCCGTCCCCACCTTCTCGGCGCATTCCGCGGCATAGTGATGGGCTTTCAAGGCAAAGGCCCCTCTGGGGAACTGGTTGAAGTAGTAGTTCAAGGCCTTCTCCGCCTCCTGGTAACGTCCGTCGAGGAAGAAGTTCTCGGCATTGGCGAAGGCGAGGGAGTCTTGCTGGGTCACCTGGATCTGGTCCGTACCCGACTTCTCGACATAGGCGAAATAGCTGTTGAGGTCGTTTCGTTCCATGAAGATGCTCCGGATGATGGAGAGGGCCTCGCGCGACTCGTCAGTGTTGGGATAGTTCTCCACCAAGGTCTTCAGGTTCGTGAGGGCCTGGTCGTATTGGTTGTTGTTGTAATAGATCATTCCCTTCTTCATGAGCGCCTGACGGGTATAGGACGAACGCGGCCTCTCCTTGGTCAGTCTGTCGAACGCGGCGATGGCGGAGCGTTTGTCGCCATAGACCAGGTGGGTGTTGCCGATCTCGAACAAGGCCCTATCGTAATAGCTTGTGCTGGGGTAGGTCGTCATCATGTCGTGCAGCATGGCAATCTTACGGTTAGAATCGCCCTTGGCGCCGTAGCAAAGCCCTTGCTGGAAGAGCGCGTAGTCGGCATTCATCTTCCCCACCCTCGTGGCCAGGTCGTAATAGTTGATGGCGAGGTCATAGTTGCGATCCATGAAGAAGCAGTCGCCGAGTCGGATGTAAGCGTCCGACTTGAGGTTATTGTCGGTATCCTCGTATTTCTGGATGAAGCCCCTGAAGTGCTCGATGGCGGCGTCATAGTCCGGTTTCTGGTAGTCGATGTAGCCCAGGCCGTAATCCGCCTTGGCCGTGAGGTTACGGGAGGCTGCCCTATTGGATTTGACCATCTTGAAATAACGTTCGGCCGTCACGAAGTCATTGTCCCCATAGGCCGATTCCGCGAGCCAAAACGCCGCTTCCGCCTTCTTCTCGTTGGATTGCTTGCTGTTCAGGATCTTGGAGAAATACGGCTGTGCCTTGTCGTACTGTTTGTTCTGGTAATAGTCGATACCCGTCGTGAAGAGCAGATCCTCGTAGACGGCTTTCAGTTCCGGGCTTTTGTTCCTGATCTTTTCCAGGCGGGCAAGCGCTTGGTCGTTGTTCTTTGCATTGAGCAGGAGGTAGACCGCCATCTCCTCGGCCTCGTCACGGCGTGTGGAGGTGGGGTTCTCGGCGAGGAAGGCATCCAGTTGGGAGACCGCTTCGTTGAAAGGGTCGGTGCCGGGGATGAGGCTCAGCTTGGCGTAGTTGAACAAGGCGTCCTCGCTGATCTGCTTGTCGAACCCGGCGGAATAGGCCGTGTAGAAGGCATTGCGGGCGAACTTGGGTTGGTCCGTGTCGGCATAGCAGGAGGCCAGGTAGTAGGAGGCATATTGCCCCGTGGTGTCCTTGTCGCTGGCCGCTTTCTGGAGATCCGCAATAGCCCCTTTGAGGTCGCCTGTCTTCATCTTGCAGGCGCCCATCTGATAATAGGCCTCACGCGTCATGGAGCGCATGTTGTTGCGACTGAAGAAGGTGTAATAGGTCAAAGCTTGGGCATAGTCCTTTTCATGGAAGTAGGCATCCGCGACGATCATGGCTATCTCCCCTTGATTCTTGGCGGGGGCGTTACGCACCGCTTCGGGGCCGTCACGAAGCACAGCTTCGTAGTTGCCGTTGCGGTAGTTGAGTTGCATGAGATAGGCGGGCACGACTCTGCCGTAGACCGGATGCTCGCGCAGTTGGTCAAAGTAGCGTAGGGACTCGTCGTCTCTGCCGCGTTGGTACTGGATATGGGAGTAGTAGTATTTCGCCGCGTCTTGGTACTTGCCCTCGTTGAGCGCGAGACCTTGGAAGATCGGCAAGGCCTTCTCCATCTGGTCCATCTGGAGGTAGGCATAGCCCATGTTGAACTGCATCTGTTGCGCCTCCGACTGGTTCAGGGATGCCGCTGGGGTCTGTTGGTAGATCGCCATGGCCTCGGCATACTTCTTATTATCGAATAAGACGTTGGCATAGAGGAAGTTGGCGTACACCGACCAAGTGCTTCCCGGATGGTCATTGACAAAAGCCTTGATCTTGGCTTCGGCATCGCTTTGGTTGGTATAGAGGGCGCTCACCGCCTCATAGTAGCGGGCATCCACGACCTGTTGCGACTTCTCGTCTTCGGCTTTAGCGAGAAACTGGTTGAAGGCGGATTGTGCCGCGCCATATTCCCCATTCTGAAAGAGGACAAGGCCGTCGTTGAAGAGCGATTCAGGCTCATAGGCGTCGAGGTGCTTTTGGGCTGAGACAGGGATGGCGAACAGGCTCAGCATCAGCAGGAGGAGCAAGGAGCAGTGTTGTATTTTCATCAGGCGAATCATTTATCAAAATAAACTACAAAGATACGCAAAACAATCCAATGATAGGAGCGATTCGGTCAAAAAAGTGGAAAACGGTGGTGGAAAGGGCGAAAAAGCAGAAAGCCCCGACCGAGGCCAGGGCTTTCCGTGTAGTTGCGACACAGGCGTATAAGCGGGATTCTGTTCCCCTTTCGGGGCGACTGTCATTTCTCTACGCCTGCAGTCACCCGCAGGCTGAAGCGACCTACCCAAAGACTCGGACGAGCAGCCCTTCCGGTCCTTGCGGACCTGCATCTTCTTATTTGGTTTTGCAGCCCATAAGGTTTACCCCACCGGGATGTCACCATCCGATGCGTGAGCTCTTACCTCACGTTTTCACCCTTACCCCCGTGCGGAGGCGGTAGTTTTCTGTGGCACTTGCTGTTGCCCTTGCGGACACCTTCCTGTTAAGAAGTATGGTGCTCTATGCTGTCCCGACTTTCCTCGCGCCGGCTTTCCCGACCCGCGACAGTCAGTCTGTATCGCGCTGCAAAGATACGGAATTTTCTTGAATTCCGAAGATCATCATCTGACAACACCCACTTTCTTCGTCACGAGGCCTTTGTCGGTCAGGATGTTGACGATGTAGATGCCCGCCGGATAGGACTCCAGGATCATGGAGGAGTTGTCGCTGGCAGCCGCAGCGTCGTAGATCACCTGTCCCAAGGCGTTGATGACGGTGACTCTCCTGATCTGGCCGTTGACATCGGATTCCGCCACGCTGACATAGTCCTTGTCGATGCAGTCCGACCAGGCAATGTGTTCGATGTCGCTTGTGCTGACACCATATTTATAACGGCCCACGGGGAGATCGTCCCAGCCGTGGTCCACGAACTCAGCCTCCACGACCTGGGAGCCGATCAGTTCCGGTTCTCCCTCGTCGCAGGAAGCGCGGTAGACGTTGAACAGGTCGCCGACGGTGATGTCGTCGATGAAGAAACAATTGTCGTATTCGCCTTCACCCAACTGGTTGACATATCGCCATTCGAGGATGTGGTTTCCTGGAGTGAGCGGCGCAGTAAATTCGGTCCAAGGCACCTCATTCGTGATGGACTCTCCATAGAGCACGTTGTCAATCAGCAAGCCTCCGGCGTTGAGGGGGAAGCAGTTGATATGTGCCCAGTAACTCAAGATGCAGTTTGTGGGGACGTTCACGG
>JAEEGL017282082.1_pt1 | contig 35174 bp, 21 predicted proteins | sample 9134231 | NCBI WGS metagenome assembly JAEEGL01 (sample SAMN16246548, study PRJNA631951) | gut metagenome | biome: gut microbiome; feature: rumen; material: fiber-attached | host: Bos | place: Iran: Karaj | collected 2018-10 | reverse complement strand
CGTCCCAGTCCACGGTTACGCGCTGCGCGCAGGGGTTGGGATAGACCGTAACCACAGGCTCGCCGTCGCGCACCACCAGCTGAATGTCCTGCTGGCCGCCGGGCCGCACATAGGGATGCATAAACGCCGTGTCGACATAACGTGCAATGAACGACTGGCTGCTGCCGCTGTTCGGCACCGTAATGTCGCCGAACTGCGCCCCGCCCGATGCCAGCATACCCGTCAGGTACAGCACGCTGTCCACCAGGCATACCGAGCTTGTGGCGTGGCTTGAGCTGCCGTTGGTGCCATAGTCCACAAAATACAGTTCGTTGCCGTCATAGTCCCATACCGCGAAGCCCATACCCCATTCGTAGGCCTCGGCTTTCTCGTAGCGCTCGCCAGCGAAGTCAAGCCACCAACGGTATTTTATTTGCCAGATAATGCGGTTGTTCCGGGCAACACAATCAAAGACATATGCGCTGCTGGAGCCTCCGAACGAAATACGTTCGCCTTTGATATTCTGACCTTTCGATATAAGCCTTCCGTCTGCGGGGTCTATGCGTATCATAGCACAGTTAAATGCCGTTACTTCTGTTGTATCATAGTGGTAGTGTGTGTTCGTAGTGTCAAAGTTGGCACGGGAACTCTCAAAGATTACGATTTTCCCCTCGTCGTCAAACTCTAAAGGCCACAGGATATCTTCATAATAGTCATCAAAGCTCGGTTGGTCGTCTGTCACTCTGACAAGCTGTTTAAGATACAGCGGATTCAGCACACTGTCATATTTTATTAAAAAACCATTGCGAATGTCATAACATTGCAAAGTCAAGTCCAGGCTGTCCGACCCCCCGATAGTCATACTGACCTCGTCGCCGGAGTTTTGGAATTGTGTGTTGGTCCTACTGTATCCAGATAGGTATATGTTGTTTTTGCTGTCGCATTTCAACCCTTTTATAACCACTTCTTCATTTATCGTGTCCAGATGTTCCGGCGTGGGTTCAAACAGGAACTGCGATGCCAGCAAACTATCAAAATGCGGCGAGAATTTAAGAATCTGATAGTTGCGCATTCCTGTCGACGGCCTGACGTCTGGCAGTGGCACATCGAAATAGCGCCTGCCGTTTACATAAATGCGTTGAGCACTAATGTCGACGTCATTTATATAACAATAAACACTTCTTTTTGACAAAGAATCGTATTTGAAAATAAAATCTGACAAACTCCTTACTACAATAATATTTCCGTCATTGTCCACGCAAGAATGCCCCTCTCGCAGTAGTTCACAAGCCTGGTTCCTATTTCTTGCATCTTCGCCATATGTAGCTGGTAGCTTGTACGGAACACCGTTGGTGTCCAAAAGAGACACAAGCATCCAATACTCATCTTTGATGTTGCCGAATTTGTCCAAAGTTATGAACGATGTTATTGGTGAATTCATTTTGAAACTTGCATAGTCATATAAATAATTCCCATTATGCACAATACTGTCTCCTTGGTAAAAATACCTCATCAAAGTGTCCAGATAAAACAGATAATTTCTTGCTTCCATTGGCCACTCGAGAGGGTAGGTGCTAGGTACCCATACAGGTGTGCACACGTGTATCAAAGAGTCATTAAAAATATTGATTGACCCACCGCCAGTATGAGAAGCATCGTGATTAGAATGGATAATTTTACTCCATTCAAGTTCACCGTTTTTTGAGATTCTGCCAATGATTGTACACCGTGTAAAACATTCGTTTCCATATGGAGTCATTGGTAAAAAGCGCTGTCCATCAATGCTTGCGTCGAAGGCACACCGACCTAATAAATAAACGTTGCCGTCAGAGTCGTTAACGGTTTTATTGATGGCATTACAAAAACCAGAAACGTCGCTGCCAGAATATGTCTTCACCCAGTCGAAGTACTGGGCATACAAAAGCATTGGTTGTATATATATAAATACCGCGATTACCAACTTTATTCTAAACTTAATCATAGAACACTCCTCCCTATTTCTTTATAAGTTTCAGATAGCAAACACTCTCTCGGTCTTCATTTTCTTTTGTCCTGACACGAACAATATAAGTCCCTGATGGCATAAAAGACATATCAAAACTGTCGGTATTATCAAAGGAAGCTCAAAGTCACTGGTGATGGTGACTCTGCAGGCAGTTTGTGCACTGATGCCCAAAGGGATACAGAAAAGAATTAGAAATCCAATGCCTAAAGACGATAATCTGTGTAAAAAAGACTTTTTCAAAGCAGCAAGAGTTTTATTTGTGACTGAATGGATTTTGTAATTATATGACAATGGATTTATTTTCAAGTTGTTATTCTTTATAATAAGAATGCCGAATGGTTTGGTTGAACACTGCAAATATATAAAAAAAATTGAATTAACACACATACGAATGAAATTAGTTGGTACGCAGGCGCCCTCGCCTGCGAAAGAGACCGCAGGCGAGGTGCCTGCGTACCAAGGGAATTTTCCCCCGATTTTACCCTGTACTTTCTAAGTCATATGTACAGTATTTGTACAGTATATGTACAGTATTTGTACGCTTCTGAAGCGTACATATACTGTACATATACTGTACAAATACTGTACATATGACTATGATGGTGTTGCAAATCAGGTGTTTATGGAGGTGTTTTTTGAGGGTTTCTTATCAAAGTTTTAATAATGTTTCATAATGTATCTTTTTTGGAATTGGGCAATAAAAATAAATGTTTTGCGTTTTCAAAAGGAAATAATGTTTTCTTCGGTATTGGCTATCAAAACGCATTAGGAAAATGAAAAAGAAGTCCAATAAAATAGTAAAGTCGCTTTTGTTGACTGCTGTTCTTTCATTGTTTGGCAGCAAGTCGGCTTCAGCAGAGTCGTTTGTTATTAATGGTGATATGGATGGTACCCGCAGCGAGGATGATGTAAACTCTATCAAAAAGAGTGTCTTTAAGAATGTGCTGGCTAAAGTGACCAAAAATGGTAATGTGATTGGCATAAACAACCATCGGTCGCATAGTTCGCACCGGTCGCACAGTTCGCATCGCTCAAGTAGTACAGGTCACGCTTCACATTATTCGAGCACATCGACAACTACCAAGCCCACATCATCTACAACTACGCATACAACCACCAATTCATCAAGCAAGAGTTCGTCATCGACCGGCTCCACGTCTTCTTCGTCTTATGGCAAGACTTCGGCAGTCAATACATCGGGCAATTTTTCAGCTGCATCCAACAAGACATATTCTTCTGACGTAGATGCCGACACGACAGTATATTTGACGGCTGAGGAGAATCCGATGTTTCCGGGTGGGATGGATTCTCTAGAGGTTTTTGTGAATCAAAACCTGCAATATCCATCTTATGCGAAGGAGAATCATATTACAGGCAAGGTGTTTGTATCTTTTGTAGTGGAAAAGGATGGAAGTTTGACAAATGTAAAGGTATGGAGTGATATCGGCGGTGGTTGCGGAGATGAGGCTGTGAGAGTTGTGAAACTGATGCCAAAGTGGATACCAGGCAAATACTATGGCAAACCTGTCCGTTGCGTAAGGATTATTCCGATTACATTCGCTTTGTGATATGACGATAGAGATTGACAGGGCTATATATTCCGACGCTTGCGTCACCAAGTGCATCTATGCACTGTCGAAAGACTTTGATTGCAGGCGTTCTCTGAACAGCGCAACTGAGTCGGTCGAGATAGTCCCACGTGATTCAAAGGTCCCGGAAGATGAGGTGTGCCATATTTTTATGCAAACCCTCAACGACTACAAGGCCCGCGAGATTATTGCCGCTGAAACCAAAGACATTCGGACAATCCTGTATGCCAAGGCTTTTGGAGACTGCGACGACTTTGAAGAGGATGTGAGGCAATGAAGCAGTATTATCTTCTTCCGTTCGATTTCACGCGTATTGCTGGAAATGAGATGCTGGTGAACGAGTTCGGCGATATGCTGGTGCTGCACATCGGTAGTGTGGATAAGATCGTTGGCCACCGGCTGGAAGAAGACGATACCTATAAAGACCTTGTCGCAAACTATTTCATCAGCGAACAGCGTATTCCCGCCAATATAGACATCTATGCTTCCCGTCTGCGCGAGAAAAAGCGCTTTTTGGACGACTTTACCGCTTTGCATATATTTGTCGTAACTCTCCAATGCAATCAGAATTGCGTCTACTGTCAGGCTTCGAGCAGGCAGGAACAGAGTGTCCATTGCACGATGTCATTTGACACTATGGAGAGTGCTGTCAGGCTTATGTTCCACTCTCCGGCTCCTGTATTGACGATGGAGTTCCAGGGTGGGGAACCCAGCCTGCATCCTGAACTGATACGATTCGGAATAGAGACGGCCGAACGTATCAATGAGAGCGAGAAACGTGAGATGCGATACGTGCTGTGTACAAATTGCGTCCATCTGACCGACGAAATGCTGGACATCTGCAAACAGTACAGTGTTATGATTTCTACCTCGCTGGATGGTCCCTCGTTTCTGCATAATGCCAACCGAGGAAAGACTGACAGCTACGAGAAGGTTGTGGCTGGCATTGAGAAAGCGCGAGAGGCGTTGGGGGTCGAAATGGTTTCACCGTTGCAGACAACATCGGTGATGGCATTGGATTACCCGATAGAGATTGTGGATGAATATGTCAGGATGGGATTCAACGGACTATTCCTCCGTGCGCTGAACCCTTACGGGTTGGCTGCCTACAATCACAACTGGTATCAATACACGGAACGTTTTATTGAGTTCTACAAAAAGGCATTCGAGCATATCCTTGAGATAAACAAACAGGGAACATTCTTTATGGAGGAGTTCGCTGTGATTGTGCTCCGCAAGATGCTGACACCTTTCTGCACAGGTTTCGTGGATCTGCAGTCACCTGCGGGAATCATCAACTCGGTGCTAGTGTACAACTACGACGGCTATGTGTATGCTTCCGACGAGTCGCGTATGCTGGCCGAAAATGGCGACTATACTTTCCGGCTTGGCAGCGTTCACGACCGCTACGATGACATTGTTTTCGGTCCCAAGGTTCAGAAGATAGCACAGATATGGGCCAACGAGACGCTGGCCGGTTGTTCCGACTGCGCTTTGCGAAACTTCTGCGGAGCTGACCCTGTGCGCAACTACTCCACACAAGGGGATATGTACGGCCACCGCCCCACCTCGCTGCTCTGCAAGAAGAACAAGGCTATCATCGAATACCTTATTACGCTGCTTATCGAACGCTGTGATGAAGTGTTGCCCATCTTTAAACGCTGGCTGCTATGAGAAACGAATTCGACATTAACTCCAACGACAACGTCCTGTTTGTTACTGCACAATGCAACAACCACTGCCTGATGTGCTGCCAGCCACCACTGAAAGTGGACGATATAGAAGAGCTTTATGAGCGCAATATCCAGCTGCTCCATACGGCACCAAAGGAATTGAAAGTGCTGGGTGTCACTGGAGGTGAGCCTACTCTGCTTGGTGACAAGCTGATTTCCCTTTTGCGGGAAGTCCGTTTTTGTCTGCCTGATACTGCCATACATTTGTTGAGCAATGGTCGCGCATTCAAGGATGCAGCCTACACAAAGCGAATCAGCGAGGCTGCAGGCAATAACTTCTTTATTGGCATTCCGTTCCATTCCGACTATTCAGGCGACCACAACATTATAGCCGGCAGCAAAAATGCTTACGAGGAAACAATGACAGGTCTCTACAATCTTGCCGACAATGGTGTTGAAATTGAGTTGAGGGTAGTTATCAACAAACTTAATTACATCCGGCTTCCCAGAATGGCGGAGTACATCTTCAAGAATCTGCCATTTGTCTCGTGGACGGCCTTTATGGGAATGGAGCGTACAGGTTTGTCGGTGAGAAATGCTGACAGAATATGGGTGGAGCCCAAGGAATATGCTCGTTATTTGAGAGATGCGGTGGTCGCACTTGATGACTGGCGAATGGATGTTGCCATCTATAATGTCCCGTTGTGTCTGTTGCCACGTGACTGCTGGCCGTTTGCAAAGCAGAGTATTTCCGATTGGAAAACAAAATATGTTGAATGCTGTGAGGCCTGTGCCGTAAAGGAACAGTGTTGCGGTCATTTCAGCACCTCTACGAAATTATACGAAGGTATTGTCCCGATTATCAATTAAAAGATTCAGATACAGTGAAAAGAACAGATATTTTCAATATCATAGAGTATGATGACGAGCATCAGTCGAGATGGAGTACTGTGTATGATGCCGTAATGCTGGTGATGATTGTCGCCAGTATTATACCGCTTATGTTCCGTGAACAGACGTTGGCATTTATATGGATGGACCAAATATCAGTTTGTTTCTTCATTCTTGATTATTTGTGCCGGTGGCTTACAGCCGATTTCAAGCACAAAAATGTTAAAGCCCAAGTGGCATTTGTCATACATCCGTTTACGCCAATGGCTATTTTGGATTTGCTTTCTATCCTGCCGTCTGTGGGTGTCTTTGGACGTTCGCTGAAGGTGCTGCGTGTGGTACGTTTACTGAAGACATTGCGCTTGTTTCGATTTCTGCGCTATTCGCGTCAGATACAGGTGCTTGTAAAGGTTTTGAGGAAAGAGAAGAAGATATTACTCACTGTTATGGGCATTGCCATTTTCTACATTTTTGTTACGGCAACCATTATGTTCAATGTTGAGACTGGAGAAGAGGGTTCTGCCGTATTCGCCACATTTTTCGATGCTCTCTATTGGGCAACAACGACTCTTACAACTGTAGGCTACGGTGATATATCGCCAGTGTCTGAAGTGGGACGACTAATAAGTATGATATCCTCTCTCTTCGGAGTAGCTGTTATTGCACTCCCTTCTGGCGTTATCACCGCCAGTTATCTAGACGAGTTGAGGGAACAGAAGAAAATGAAAGAGGAGAAGTCGGAAGAAACTCAACTGGAAAGAGGTGGTGATTGATAGTTCACTACGCAAAATCTGGTGCTGGTATTTTGTGTTGCAAAATGTTGGTCTACAAAAACATCTTGTCAAATGACGGATGTTTTTTATTAATGTGTACAATAATAATGGGTGTTTTCTCGTTTTTAAATGCAAATAGTTGTTTTATGATTAGAAAGATACGTGTTATTCTTGCCGTTGTGGCATTCGTGGCTGTGACACTTTTGTTCCTTGATTTTTCGGGGGTTATGCACCATTGGCTGGGCTGGATTGCGAAGATGCAGTTTGTGCCTGCCGTGCTGGCCGGCAATTTCGCCATTGTGGCTATGGTGCTGTGCGTCACTCTTCTGTTCGGACGCTTCTATTGTTCCATTCTTTGCCCGCTGGGCGTGATGCAGGATGGGTTCAACTTCATTGCCCGCAAGGTGAAGAAGAACCGCTTTCATTTTGTCAAGGAAAACTGGTGGCTGCGTTATCCGCTGCTTGTGGTTTTTGTTGTTCTGTTTGTGGCGGGGCTGGCCAGCATAGCGGCTTTGATCGAGCCTTACAGTGCCTTCGGGCGTATTGCGAACAATCTGCTGCAGCCTGTGTGGCTGTGGATTAACAATATTCTGGCCGGCATTGCGGAACGCAGGGGCAGTTATGCTTTCTATGAAGCTGATGTGTGGATGAAGAGTGGCGTTTCGCTGGCTGTGGCCGCTGTGACGCTGGTGGTTGTGGGTTTTCTGGCTTTGCGCCGCGGGCGCACGTGGTGCAGCACTGTATGTCCTGTCGGCACTTTTCTGGGTCTGGTGTCACGTTTTTCGCTGTTCCGTCCGGTCATTGATGCCGACAAGTGCAAGAACTGCCACCAGTGCGAGAAGAACTGCAAGGCTTCGTGCATCGACATCGAGAACCACCGCATTGACTATTCGCGCTGTGTGGCTTGTATGGACTGCATAGAGGAGTGCAAATTCGAAGCTCTGGAATTTACAATGAAGCGGAAAGCGGAAAGCGGAGAGCGGAAAGCGGAGAACGGAGAACGGAGAGCGGAGGGAGAGAAGGGGTTTGATGATTCGCGTCGCAAGTTCGTCGTTACATCGGCTTTGGTGGCCGGTGCCGCCGCAGTGAAGGCCCAGCAGAAGAAGTTCGACGGAGGTCTGGCTGTTGTCGAGGAGAAGAAGATTCCGCATCGCGACGTGCCGCTGAAGCCTGCCGGTGCGCTGAGCCTCAAGAATTTCGACAAGCATTGCACTGCCTGCCAGCTGTGTGTGACGGAGTGCCCCAACGGTGTGCTGCGTCCGTCGGGCAAGCTGGAGTCGCTGATGCAGCCCGAGATGTCGTTTGAACGTGGTTTCTGCCGTCCTGAATGCACACGCTGCGGCGATGTATGTCCCACGGGTGCTATACATTCTGTGACGAAAGAGCAGAAGACAGATATACACATCGGCTACGCTGTCGTTGTGACGGACAACTGTCTGGCCTACCGCGACGGTGTGAGTTGCGGCAACTGCGCCCGCCACTGTCCGTCGGAGGCTATATTAATGGTGGAGCGCGACGGCTCGGAAGTGAAAGTGCCTGCCGTCAACACCGACAAGTGCATCGGCTGCGGAGCCTGCGAATATCTATGCCCATCGCGTCCATTCAGCGCGATATATGTGAACGGAAGGGAAAGGCATTGTTGAAAGCGGAAAGCGGAAAACGGAAAGCTTGAAGCGGAGCGCAGGCATCCTGCCTGCAAAGAACGGAGAACGGAAAGATAGACGGAACATTCTGTAGTTAAGGTTAAAGTTAAGGTTAATGTTTAAGTAAAAAAATGGCAAAGGTAAAGTCATATTTTTTCTGCGGTGAATGCGGCTACCAGTCGAGCACGTGGCTGGGCAAGTGCCCGGAGTGCGGCAAGTGGAACACTTTCACGGAGGAGGTGGTAAGAGCGGAAAGCGGAAAGCGGAAAGCGGAAAGCGGAAATGGGAGAGGAGAGCGTGGGTCGGCTCCGAAACTAATCAGTGAGGTGGTGGCCAGCGAGACACAGCGTATCCCCACGGGATGCGGTGAGTTCGACCGTGTGCTCGGCGGTGGTATCGTTCCGGGGTCATTGCTGCTGCTGGGCGGCGAGCCAGGCATAGGCAAGTCGACGCTGCTGCTGCAGACGGCTCTTGCCATTCCGGGCAAAAGGATTCTTTACGTCAGTGGCGAGGAGAGTGAACAGCAGATAAAGATGCGGGCAGACCGTCTGACGGAAAGCGGAGAGAGGGGAACGGAGAACGGAGAACGGAGAACGGAGAACGGAGAGCTGTATGTTGTCAGCGAGACTGTTACGCAGAGGATTATGGAACATATCGATGCTGTTAAACCGGACATCCTTGTCGTGGATTCGATACAGACAATATGCACGGAGACGATAGATTCGTCGGCTGGCAGTATATCGCAGATACGTGAGTGTACGGCAGAGTTTCAACGCTATGCGAAGGAAAACAATGTGCCGGTGCTGCTGGTGGGCCATATCACCAAGGACGGCACGTTGGCCGGTCCCAAGGTGATGGAGCATATAGTGGACTGTGTGCTGCAGTTCGAGGGCGACCGCAACTATGGCTACCGTCTGCTGCGTTCGCTGAAGAACCGTTTCGGTTCGACGGCCGAGATAGGCATCTTCGAGATGCAGGGCGACGGCTTGCGCGAGGTTGAGAACCCGTCGGAGTTCCTGCTGTCGCAGAGGGACGAGACGCTTAGCGGATGCGCTGTGGCGGCAACGCTCGAAGGTGTACGTCCGATGTTCATCGAGGTGCAGTCGCTGGTGTCGTCGGCAGTTTACGGCACTCCGCAGAGGAATGCCAACGGCTTCGACTTCAGACGTTTGTCGATGCTGCTGGCGGTGCTTGAGAAGCGCTGCGGCTTCAAGCTGGGAGCCAAGGACGTGTTCCTGAACATAGCCGGTGGCATTCGCGTCAGCGACCCAGCCATTGATTTGGCTGTTGCCTGCTCGGTGCTGTCGTCGAATGTCGACATACCCATTTCGCCACGCTACTGTTTTGCCGCCGAGATGGGCTTAAGCGGTGAGGTGAGGTCGGTGAGCCGCGTGGAGCACCGCATTGCCGAGGCCGACAGGCTTGGCTTTGAGAAGATATTTGTGTCGAAATACAACGCACGTTCGCTCAACAAGAAACGCTTCGGGATAGAGATTGTGGAAGTCTCTGTAATCGAGGATGCGTTCAGAGCGCTGTTTGCATAGAAAAACCTAAGAAAATATAATACTACTATGAAAAAGATCTTTGTAACATTTATACTAGTCCTTGCCGGAAGCGTGTTTGCAGCGCCGGTATACAGGATGCCGGTTGTGAGAATACAACCCAACGGAGACACGCTGCACCTTTTTGTAACGGGAGATGAATACTATCATCGCTTGCACGATGCCGACGACTATACCATTGTTCAGCATCCGCAGACTGGCTGGTGGGTCTATGCCGCGAAGAGCGGGGAACGGAAAACGGAGAGCGGTGACAAATGGGATGTTGTAGCCACCGACTATGCGGCAGGAAGCGTAGACCCCGCAACGGTGGGGCTGACGCCAAATGTCGGCGTGGACCGCGAAACCTGGGAGGGTCTGCAAAAAAGATATAATGTCCCGGAGTGGGCTGCAGTGCCGCGCCCCAAGACGTCGGGGCGAAACCACGGCACACTCAACAACATTGTTGTCTTTATCCGTTTTGCCGATGACGAAGAGATTGCAACGCCTATAGACCGCATCGACACGATATTCAACGATTCTTCGGAGACATCGATATCGATGTACAGTTATTTCAAAACGGTGTCGTACAACAAGATCAACATTCGTTCGAATTTCTTCCCGATACCGTCGGGCAATAACGTGATTTCGTACCAGGACTCGCTGCCGAGATACCTCTTTATGCCGTATAATGCTGCAACCAATCCTAGGGGTTATCAGGATTTTGATGAAAGGAGTGAACTTGAGTTTTCGCTGTTGGAGCGAGCATTGAACTATGTCAATGCCAACTCTCCTATACCGTCGGAACTGAACCTGGATATGGACAATGACGGTAATGTCGACAACGTTTGTTTTATAGTCAAGGGAGCCACCGGTGACTGGGATGAACTCCTATGGCCTCATAAATGGAGCTTATATGACAGAGAGGTGTTCATTAACGGCAAGCGAGTATACGACTTCAATCTGATGCTTGAGGGTGCTAACGAACGCAATTTCAGTAGTTCAACGTTCTGCCACGAGATGTTCCATACACTTGGGGCACCGGATTTGTATCGTTATTATGATAATTCCACGGATCCTATCGGTACCTGGGACATAATGGGTAGTAATACGATTCCGCCGCAAAGTATGGGAGCATATATGAAGTGGAAATTCGGAAACTGGATTGACTCGATACCCGAGATTACCGAGCCGGGGACCTATACTATTCATTCGGTTGGCGATACCAATTACAGCAACTGCTGCTACAAGATTGCCACCGAAGACCCGCACCAGTGGTATGTGTTGGAATATCGTGACTACAACAATCGCTTCGAGCAGACCCTGCCGGGACGCGGCTTGCTTATATACAGGATAAACGACTACTTTATGGGCAACAGTGGATATGACGGTATTTCCATTTTTGATGAAGTATATCTTTTCCGTCCTGGAGGTACCAGTGATCATATTTCTGGATTCATTTCGAAGGCTTTTTTCAGCGCCAATGCAGGGAGAGTGACATTCGACGCTTCGACAGATCCCAAGGCAATGCTCACGGGCAACATTGTAGACAGCAGTATTTTGATATATGATATTTCCGCACCGGGCGAGACTATCAGCTTCAGTTACGCGTATGGCAACAGGTGCTACGTGCCAAAGAATCCAACCACTTCAAGTGTCCGTAATGCCAAAGTGAAGTTGCAATGGGACGCTGATGCACCGCGTTATCATCTGCAATGGCGTGTTGAAGGATCGTCGGATATTGTGGATGTTTATGTCAATACGACGGAATACACTCTTGTCGGTCTGGAAAACAACAGCAGTTACCAATGGCGTGTACGGAGCATCTGTAGTGACGGCGACAGCAGCCCTTACTGTGCGTGGATGACGTTCCAAACCCTTTCCTGTGCCACACCGACTCAGGTTGAAATTGCCAAAGGTGACGCTGCCACAATTTCATTGCCGTTAAGTACTATGTTTGTACATAGTTATACGCAGATGGTTTTTTCCGCCGATGAGATGTCGGGTGAACAGAGTATAGAAAAAGTCGCGTTCAAATATGGGAATAGCGCCCTCACTTCCAAGAGGAACTGCACTATGTATATCGGACACACGGAGAAGAATGAATTTGCAGAGGCTTCGTTGGACGAATATGTCCCGTTCGGTGCAATGCAGAAAGTCTATGAAGGTGGTTTTGTCTTCGAAAGCGGATGGAACGAAATAATGCTTGATTCCGTTTTTGAATATGACGGGACCTCGAACTTGGTGCTCTGTGTGTATGATCTCAGCGAATGGATAAGTGAGGTTTCCTCCTTTTCTGCTACCAAGACAGGTGACCGCTTCACATCAATTGTTGCGGTGGGTAATAATGATTTAGTTGCGGAAGACAGCTCAACATTCTATTCTTTGTCCAATCAAAAAATGCGTTGCGATATCCGTTTTATCGGATGCTCTGAAAACGGCAACGAAATCATAGCCCAAATATCCGATGAAGAGCCAATGGTGACTGTAAACCATAGCACCGTTACTGTCGACGACACCAAGTGCAGAGTCGTGGAACTTTATGACATCACGGGACGACGTATCGCTGCGTCAGCAGGAAAGGCAAACAGCAGGCTTATGGCTCCGTCGTCGGGTGTCTATCTGCTCCGCATCGACGGCTTGCCAGCCAAGAAACTGATAATACTTTGATTTTATAATAAACAACTACAAATACCTGTTTGATGAAACATTTTTTGATTTGTATACCTTTGCTCTTGATGATGCCGCTAAAGGCATCGGCGCAGACAGACAGCATAGTTGCAATGTCGCCCGACCTGACACTGGCAACGGCGTTGGAGTCACCTAAACCGATGACAACGATGTCAGACACGTTGCAGAAATGGGACTTCCGTCTTTCGCTGGGCAGCACCATAATAGGTGGTCGAAACCTGGCGGCATCTGCTTTTTCGGTGACGCCTACAGTTGTCTTTCGCCCCAACGAAAGATTGAAAATCAGTGCATCGGCTACATCGCTGAACTCCTATTCGCTCCATCCTGGCGGATATAATATTCGTGGCCGCGAGGTTCGCGATCTTGCTCCTGTGCGCAATCCCAGTGCCAATGCTGTAGGTATCAGCGTTGCTGCATCGTACAAGGTCAACGACCGTTTGTGGATTGCCGCATCGCTTATGCATATCGGCGGCGGATTGGCATCGGCGGCTATAGTAAATCCCTGGCTGTCCGGTGTGGGTCCCGTAATGCTTGATGCAACAGCTTTCTCGGCGGCAATGCGCTACCGTGTCGGTAAAAAGAGCTATCTTGATGTCCATTTTACAGTCATAGACGACCGTGAAGGCTCTTTCGCTCCGTTATATTGGGGTGGACCTTGGGGCGGATATTATGGTGACCTGTACGGCAGTGCCTTTAACTCACCTTTCAGTTCGTACAGTTTCCACGGCACACTGTTTGATGATTGACCATATGCTCATCTGGCATATCAAAACAAAATATATCAACGTATCAACATAAATCCCGATGAACGAAAAAAAAATAGATAGACGAGAATTTCTGAAAGTTACCGCTGCGGGCACTGTTGCCACTGCTGTGGTTGCAGCGGGTTGCAGCAACAAAAATGAAACTGTCGCAGAAGGTGTCAACCTCGGTGAGGTGCCTTCGGGACAGATGACAATGCGTGAGAACCTGCACGGCGAACAGGTGTCGTTGCTGGGTTATGGATGTATGCGTTTCCCCACTCTTGATGGGCAGAGCGGCCGCGAACAGGATCAGGAACTGGATCAAGATGCCATCAACGACTTGGTTGACTATGCCATTGCTCACGGTGTCAACCTTTTCGATACTGCACCGCCATATTGTAAAGGTCGTTCCGAACACGCTGTCGGCATTGCTTTGAGTCGTCATAAACGCAGTGAGTTTTTTGTCTCTACAAAGCTCTCGAACTTTAATGCCAACACCTGGAGTCGTGAGGAGAGCATCAAGATGTACCACAACTCAATGAAGGAGTTGCAGGTCGACTATCTTGATTACTATATGCTGCACAGCATTGGCGGAACGCGTCGCGATGCCGACGGCAATGAACTTGATTCGATGACGTTGCTCAAACGACGCTTTTTCGACAACGGAATGCTCGATTTCCTCTGCGAAGAACGCGAGAAGGGACGTATCCACAACTTGGGATTCTCATATCACGGCGATATCAAGGTGTTTGACTATCTGCTATCACTTCAGGATGAGGGTAAATACCATTGGGACCACGTGCTGATACAGCATAATTATGTGGACTGGAACCACTCGAAGTTGATCAACGAAAGCAACACCAATTCGAGCTACCTCTATGCCGAGTTGGAAAAACGTAACATTCCTGTCTTTGTTATGGAGCCACTGCTGGGTGGCCAGCTGGTAAACCTCAACGACCACGCAGTAGAGCTCCTTAAACAACACGATCCACAATCTTCTGTCGCGTCGTGGGCGTTCCGTTTCGCCGGCAACCAGCCTCGCATCCTAACTGTGCTCAGCGGTATGACTTATATGGAACATCTGCGGGACAACATCCGCACCTATTCTCCTCACAAACCGTTGAATGATGACGAGTTGAAGATGCTCGAGGAAATTGCAGATGTCTTTGCCAATTTCAAAACAATACCTTGTACTGGCTGCAAATACTGTATGCCTTGTCCTTACGGCATCGATATCCCGACTGTCTTTGCCCACTACAACAAGTGTTTGAATGAAGGTAATGTGCTGAACGATATCGGTACAGATTCAGAGGAAAAAAAGGCCTTCCGTCGTGCCCGTCGTGCATTTCTGGTAGGCTACGACCGTGTTGTGCCGTCGTTCCGTCAAGCCGACCACTGCATAGGCTGTAACCACTGCGTCAATGAATGCCCGCAGGGTATCAACATCCCCGAACAGATGGTGCGCATCAACGACTACGTTGAACAGCTGAAACAGAGTCGGGAATAATGAAGTAGGACGCTATTGGTCAATAGACATTTGTGACTACATCGGCATCTGTTGGCTGAGGCAGTGGAAACTGCCGAGACCCCAAATGATGTCAGTGCTATCGATGCCAACAATTTCGCGCGACGGGAAGCATTCTTCAAGAATGTAGGCAGCGCGAGTGTCGTTGTCGCACTTGTAAGTGGGAAATATCACCAATCCGTTGCAGATGTAGAAGTTGGCGTATGATGCCGGCAGACGCTGGTCGTCGTAGAAAACAGGTGCTGGCATAGGCAGTTCAACGACGGTGGGTTGTTTGCCATTGGCCAGGCGGCAACTGTTGAGTGTTTTGAGGTTAGCCTGCAATGGTGCGTAGTTTTCGTCGTTTTTGTCTTCTTCAACAGCGGTTACGATTATATCGTCGTCCACAAAGCGGCTCAAGTCGTCGACGTGGCCGTCGGTGTCGTCGCCGACAATGCCGTCACCAAGCCATATGATATTGTCAACACCATAGTAGGCACGCAGATACTCTTCGATCTGTGTCTGCTTAAGGCTTGGATTTCTATTTGGGTTGAGCAGGCAGGATGTTGTCGTCAGCAAGTCGCCTTTGCCGTTGACGTCGATAGAGCCACCTTCCATAACGATATGAGGCTCAAACATCGTCATTCCGAGGTGCTTGGCTATGTGTGCCGGTATCTGTGTGTCAAGCTCGTATGGATATTTGCCTCCCCAAGCGTTGTGGTTCCAGTTGACAATGGCGCGCATACCGGCCACCTTGTGGTTGAGCAGGAATGCTGGACCGTGGTCACGACACCAGGCATCGTTGGTCGGGAAACGATGGAACTCGACGTTGACCATAAAGGCGCCTATTTCTTTCAAAGCGTCGTGGACGTGTTGCTCCATAGCTTCGTCCTGAACGTTGATATGGACTGTTTCAACTTCGGTCAGAGTCTTGATGAAAAGATGGTATGAGGGGAATATGGTTTCGATTTTACCTGGCCAGGAATCTTCGTTGTGGGGATAGCTGAGCCACGTGGCCTCGTGACGTTCCCATTCGGCGGGCATATAGAATCCGCGGTCTTTTGGAGTGGGTTTGGTGATCATTTGTTCAATTTTAGGAATTATATGCTAGGAGTTTAGTTAGTCGATAAATCTTTTTAGTATGGGGCTGTAACTGTCGATGCGACGGTCTCGCAGATAAGGCCAGTGACGACGGTATTTGTCACTATCGCCAAGGTCAAGTTCTTCGATATGTGTGCATTCTTCCAGATGCGGTCCCTGCCACAGTATACGTCCAAAGGCGTTGGTGACGAACGATCCTCCCCAGAACTGCATATCACCTTCACGTCCTGTGCGGTTTACGCTGACGACCGGCACGCCGTTGGCCACTGCGTGGCTGCGCTGAATGGTCTGCCAGGCTTGGTACTGCTCGTCGTTGGTGGCTTCGTCTTGATCTACCGCCCAACCGATGGCGGTTGGGTAGAAGAGGATTTCGGCGCCCATCAAAGCGGTGATGCGCGATGCCTCTGGGTACCACTGATCCCAGCATATCAGCACACCGATGCGGGCAAACTTGGTTTGAAACACCTTGTAACCCAGGTCGCCAGGGGTGAAATAGAATTTTTCGTAATATCCAGGATCGTCGGGGATGTGCATCTTGCGGTATTTGCCCAGATAGCTTCCGTCTGCATCGATAACAGCCGTAGTGTTGTGGTACAGTCCTTCGGCACGTTTCTCAAACATTGAGCAGACAATGACCACGCCCAACTCTTTGGCGAGAGCCATAAAATGCTGTGTCGTTGGACCGTTGGGAATGGACTCGGCGTAACGGAAATTATGGTAGTCCTCTACATCGCAAAAGTACAGCGAAGCGAAAAGCTCCTGCAAACAGATAATCTGTGCCCCTTCGGAGGCCAGCTGGCGCACTTTCTCAGTGTAACGGGCTATGTTTTTTTCTTTGTCTGGGCCGCAGCTCATCTGGGCCAGTCCTACTTTTACTTTGTTCATATTGTTGAAATAGTTATCTAAACACTCGTTCTACATATTTGTTGAACCATAAAGGCTGGTGCCATACAAGGCGCACTCCGCAACATTCAGGCTCGACAGTTTTTGAAATGAAAGGCGAATGGGCTTTGATGACTTTATGTCGGTAAGACCTGCCTGCATAAAGTGTGTTTTCCCCGTCGGTGACAATTTCGGCAATGTTGCCGTCCATATCATAAATTCCCAATTCGTTTGGTATCAATTTGCCACCTTCGTGCAGTTTTTTACCGCTATTATGGGCTGTCCATCCGACAAGGTTGATGTGGTCGCTGCCTGAATGTTGGTATCCTTCGCTGAAGATGCCACCGTTGTATGCGAATCGCCATTCCTTTTCTGTCGGCAGTCGCCACTCTTGGTGTATTCTTTCTTGTATCTTACTGCATAGAGAGTCGGCAGCTTCACGGTTGACATTGTTGACAGGCAGCATTTCGCCTCTCACTGTCGACGGATTGCTTTGCATATACCATTCCCACAGCTCTTGCGTCATTTCCTGGCACATTATCCAAAATCCGTCAATCTTGTACAATATGCCGTTTGATTCGGTGGTGTCGGTGTCAAGTGTGTCGCCAGTGCATACCCAAATCGTATAATAGTAATGATCCTTAGTCTCAAGGCCGTTGCTTACCTCGGCCAATTCGCGTGGCTGGGCAGCCAGTGTAGCTGTGAGAAACAGTAACACTGACAGTACGATCGGTTTCAGATGTATGCTACTATTCAATTTCAGTTCTCGATTATAAAGAATTCCACACGTGCTTGTAAACCTCTGGTGTCGCATATGCGGTTCAGAATATCTACCATCGTTTTGCCGCCTACCCACACTCCGTCGCCGGCCACAGGTGCAATCGGGTATGGACCATTGATGTCGGTCATAGGGGAGTGCTGTTTTGCTTTGATGGTGCCTGACGAATTGTTCTTGCGGTTCATCAGTTCGTCAAGAAAGTTTTCGTTCAGCGGATAGTCGACGGTCTCATAGTTGGTTATGCCGGCACTGTCGGCAGCAATGCCGATAGCGTCTTCCAATCCGCCAAGAGCGTCGACAAGCCCCAGTTTCAGCGCATCGCGTCCAGTCCATACGCGACCACGGGCAATACTGTCGACATATTCGTTTCTCAAACCACGTCCTTTGGCTACACGATCCACAAAGACTTTGTAGAAATCTTCCACGTTGCGCTGCAAAAGTTCAAGTGCCACTGGCGACAATGGCCGTGTGATGCTCATTGACGATGAATTGGTGTTGGTCATTACGGTGTCGGTGGTGATGCCCAAAAAACGTTTCAGAGTACCGCCTATTTCTGGAATTGTGGCGAAAACACCAATGCTTCCCGTAATTGTAGTGGGCTCTGCAACGATATAGTTGGCGTTGCACGAAATCTCATATCCTGCCGATGCTGCCACATCGCCCATAGAAACAATGACAGGCTTCTTCTGTTTTGCACGCATCACGGCGTTGGTCATAATTTCCGATGCCGTCACCTGTCCTCCTGGCGAGTTGACGCGGAGCACAATGGCTTTCACTTTGTCGTTGGCAGCTGCGTCGTCAAGGGCTTTTGTAATCTTGTCCGAATACACGGCAACATTGTAACCAGAACCGTCCACAACGTCACCTTCGGCATAGATAATGGCAATCTGTTCTTTTGCCATAACATTGGTCTTCAATGTTTTCGCGTATTCTGCGAGGCCGATGGTCTTCTCGCAGCCATACGATTTCTTCATTGTGTTTTTGATGTCGCTTTCAAAACAAAGGCGGTCTACCAGCTTGTTGTTCAGTGCGTCGTCGGCCAGGCAGGCACTAAGGTTGTCGGCCATCTTGTTCAGGTTTTCGGTGCTTATGTCGCGAGCGTCGGCAATCTCGGCAACGACATAGTCCCATATGCTGACAATGTATTCGCGAACCTGGCGGCGATTGGCCTCGCTGAAATGATCCATAGTGTACGTTTCGCCAGCGCTTTTGAAACTGTTGCTTTTCGGTCTCACTAGCGTCATTTTGACGGCAAGTTTATCAAGCAATTCTTTGAAAAACAGATTCTCTGCACATATACCGCGAAACTCGGCGATGCCCGAAGGATTCATATATATGCTGTCGGCAACCGAGGCTACAAAATAGCCTTGCTGCGTGTAGTTGTCGGCATAAACCAGTATGGGTTTGTCGCTCTCGCAAAAAGCTATCAACGCCTTTCGCAATTCCTCGCTTTTGCCCCACGAATGAGGGAATTGGCTGCCCATATATAAATACAGCCCCTTGATTCTGCTGTCGTTGGCCGCAGCGGAAATACTGCGAAGCATATCCCTGAATCCAACGTTCGAACCATTGTTCATCATCGACTGAAGGTCGCTTTGTGAGCGTTCGTTGACGGCATCGGTAAGGTCGATTTTCAAAAAGCTGTTTTCTGCCACAACGACTTTATCGTCACTGCCTAGTGAACCGATGATGCCGAAAAACAACATCAGTTTGAACAAGCCTACAATAACAAGCACTATCAATGTGCCAACACCCGATGCAAGCATAATCTTGCCGAACGATGGATTCTTCTTTGTCGTTTTTTTGTCTGACATAAATTTTGTTTATAATTTTAAAAAGTATTAACGTTACACGTCAATATTTATTTTGTGTGGTGTAAAATATTATTGCTGTTTTGACGTTAATCGACCGAATTTGATGCATAATGACACACAATTGAAATGAATAGAATAACCAAAACAGTCACAGCAACTGTAATAATTGTACTCGGCAATATAGCAGCCAGCAACGAAGCCTGGTGCCAGAAAAAGAACGACTCCGATGTCGACACATCACACTTCCGCCGCATCGAGCAGGTGAACAAATATATTGAACAGAATTATGTAGAAACGCCTAATTATCAAAAGATAACCGAGAAGGCGGTGTCCTCGATGCTTGCCGAGCTTGACCCGCACAGCATCTATATACCAGCCCGTGATGTGCAGCGCACAAACGAAGGGTTGCAGGCCAATTTCGAAGGCGTCGGCATTGCATTCCAGATTGTCGACGACACCATCTCCGTTACCGAAGTAATAGTTGGAGGCCCCTCAGAAAGGGTTGGACTTCAGATTGGCGACAAACTTTTGATGGTCGACGATACGGTAGCCACCTTCAAGGGTGTCAACAACAACTTCGTTTTCAAGCATCTGCGTGGCAAGAAAGGCACAGAGGTGCGTCTCTCCGTCAAACGTCAAGGCGTTGACACTCCGCTGCAGTTCAGCATTATCCGTGACAAGGTACCCATATACTCGGTAGACACCTACTTTATGATTGACGACACCGTCGGCTACCTCCGCCTCACACGCTTTGCACGTACTTCGCACAATGAGGTTCGCAATGCCATCAACAAGTTGAAACGCAATGGTATGAAGCGCCTCATTTTCGACCTTCGAGGCAATTCGGGCGGTTATCTCGACATCGCCTGTGGCGTCAGCAACGAGTTCCTCCCCGAGCGCAAACTCATTGTATATACTGAAGGCCAGAAGTCGCCTCGTCAGAATTACGCATCCAAACGTGGTGGCAGTTTTACCACAGGCCCGCTTGTCATCCTTATCGACGAATATTCCGCATCGGCATCCGAAATCGTATCCGGTGCCATCCAGGATTGGGATCGCGGCATCCTTGTGGGGCGTCGTTCTTTTGGCAAGGGGTTGGTGCAGCGAATGTTCGAAATTTATGACGGTGCTCAAATCCGTCTAACCACAGCACGCTACTATACTCCTTCCGGACGATGCATACAGAAACCCTACGACGACGGCACCGCTGCCTACCAGCGTGAGCTGCAGAAGCGATATGAACACAACGAACTGGTCAATGCAGACTCCATCAACTATCCCGACTCCTTGAAGTTCTATACCTCTCAAGGACGCGTCGTCTACGGCGGTGGCGGCATAATGCCTGATGTGTTTGTGCCGATGGACACCGTGCGGCTTTCCGACTATTTCCTCTCCCTGCGTTCGGCAGGCATCTTCAACACCTTTGCCCTCAACTATGCCGACAATCATCGTCACGACGCTCTTTTTGCCGATTTCCAGAGTTTCAGCCAGAACTATGATTCGGCTGCCGTCGTGGCAGCATTCACCGAGTTCGCTGCATCCAAGAACATTGTACGCAGCGATGTCAAAGGTGAGTGGGTGGCGGCCTGGATGAGCGACATTGCACGCAAAACCGTTGCCGATACCTCGGCAAGCATTCACGCCGACAACTACGAGCAGTATCTCAGCCAACTGATGAACGACAGCCGTTTTGTAGCACAGCTTGGCGACAAGGCGCGTGCCGAAGACCAGCGCAGCACTCTTATCAACCGCCACAGTGACATCTATATGGGTTATATGCTCAAAGCCCTCATCGCTCGTAACCTCTACGGCATCGAGTTCTACTATCGCGTTATGCAGGACTATGACCGCGGACTCCAGGAAGCCATAAAGACGGTAAACAATATCAAGTGACCATTAAACCTTAAACCATAACCGACAATTGTCACCATCCAGTCGCCATAACGCCGAACGCAATCCGTTGAACCTTACGGTTGTCATAACCGTTGCGATATTGTGTGCGTTGTCGTTGACGCTGTTTTTCATACGTCGCGACAGGGATGAAAGTGCTGCAGCCGCAGCGCGTGAAGCGCGTCTTGCAGCTGAAGAGCAGGCTCGTGAAGCCAGTGAGGCGACATTCAGCGAACAGGAATACTACAACCAGATGGCCGATGAATACATCTCAATGCTGCCATCTGACAAGCAATTGCTGGCGCGCCTCGTCGACAGCGTAAACCATCATATCGTCTATTACGAAACCGGTGACCGACCGTCGTGCTATCTCTTCGACCTTGAATCGCTTACCACATCAGTCCTTTTCGGCGGCGAAAAAGGATTTTATTGCGATACAAAACTGCTGATAATAGGTGCAATACGACAGCAGATACGTGTCGGCGACATCGTTTATTTCATAGCCGGCAACCAGGCCCCCGAAACCGATGAAACCAACGCTGTTGTGGTTTTTTCGATGGACTTGTTTACCCACGAATTGCGTCTTGTCGACAGCGGTTTCGATGCCATCTTTTCAGAACACGACAAGCTTACTATTGGCCATTCAAGACTTGTGTACCACAGTCTTTTCACTGGCGAAAACCACTACGAGCATACCTCTGTGACATACAGTCTTTCGGCCGAATAATAATCGAAGTGTTTTTTTAGCTCCTTTGATATGTGGATTTATTCATAAATGCATCCGCAGGTGGTATCTTGCCACCACCTATGGACCAGCACTGTTATTTCAACCATACTTCGACCATCGTTTAACCATCCTTCAACCATCGTTTAACCATATATAATGGTCGAAATATCGTTGAAGTATCGTTGAAATATCGTTGAAGTATCGTTGAAGTACCAGAGAAGAAGTATTGTGTGTGGCGTTTATGGACTAGGGACTTCGGTTTCCCTTCGGGAGGGGTTGGTGACATTCCTGATAGATGAACGACAGTGTGGAGACCGAAATTTGTGTGCGTTTTGTTATTTTTTTCTTCTATTTCGGCAAAAAATCGTATATTTGCATTTTCACACTTTTGTGTCGCGCTGCGGTATTTGTCTGCTTGTCAGCGTGATGTGCTGTGTGGCATAAATTGAATATATGATAATCTCAAATAATAAAACAAACATCAAGGTGAATGTGTCGTCTGAAATAGGACGACTCAACGCTGTGCTGCTGCATCGACCGGGTGTTGAAATCGAAAGAATGACGCCGGCCAATGCCTCCGAAGCGCTATACAGTGACATATTGAGCAAAAGGATTGTCGATGAGGAGTATCGATGGTTTTGCGGTGTTTTCGAACGCTGCACCAATGTGTTTTATGTCAGTGATTTGCTGGAGAAGGTGCTGGAGGACGACGACCTCTGCACTTCGCTCATAACACGGAGTTGCCAGGCCGAAGGCTGCGAATACCTTGTTGACGAGCTTTTGATGCAGGACATCAAGACAATAGCCCGTGTGCTGATTGAGGGTTTCCCCTATCGTGCAGGCAAGGATCCCGAACGCTATGCCGAGCGCCGCTACGTGCTGCGTCCGCTCTATAACCTGTTTTTTACCCGCGATGCGTCGTCGTCGGTATACGACCGTGTGCTTATCAATTCGATGTCGTTCGATGTCCGCAAGCGTGAAAACTTGATTTACAGAGCCATTTTCAAGCATTATTTCGGCTGTGGCGTGATGAATGCACAGGAGTGGAACCCCAATGCCCACACCGAGGGCGGCGATGTGCAGATTGGACGCTCTGATTTGCTGTGCATTGGCGAGGGTATACGTACTGATGCGAAAGGTGTTGAGTTTCTTGCTCATACGTTCAGCGATCGTCCCATATTCAACATCATTGTGCAGCAACTGCCACATAAACCTGATTCGTTCATCCATCTTGATATGGTTTACACGTTTCTGGACCGCGACCGCTGTATGATGTATGAGCCTATGCTTCGCAAGACCAATGAGTTTGCTGGCAAGGCAACAACGCGTATCGAGATCGACAACGGTAAAATACGCTACCATCAATGCAAGAATATCCTTGAGGCATTGAAGCAGGTGGGCTGGGATATGGAGCCTGTTTTCTGTGGTGGTGACGATGTGTGGATGCAGCAGCGTGAGCAGTGGCACAGTGGTGCCAACTTCTTTGCTCTTGCTCCTGGCAAGGTGATAGGCTATCGCCGCAACAGCCACACCATCGATGCACTGGACAGTGCCGGTTTCAGCGTGCTGCGTGCCGAGGATGTCGCCGAAGGCCGTGTCAGCATCGACGACTATCAGCGCTGTGTGGTCACTTTCGCTGCCAGCGAACTGCCCCGTGCCGGCGGCGGTGCCCGCTGTATGACGATGCCGATAAACAGGGACGAATTGTAAACAGTGGAAGTCCCCATTTATCTTCCCTTTAGAACAAAACTTTTAAAACCTTTATAATGGACAAAACTTTGAAACATTATCATTTGGTGAACAACGCAATAGGTTGGCTGATAGGCATCATAGCCTGCGCTGTTTACATTATGACCGCCGAGGCCACCGCATCGTGGTGGGATTGTGGCGAGTATGTTGCAACAGCCTTCAAGGTTCAGGTGGGTCATCCCCCGGGAGCACCAACGTTCCAAATCTTGGGCCGACTGTTCTCGCTTTTCACGGATCCCTATCACGCTGCATTTGCTGTCAATGTTATGTCGGCTGTGGCCAGTGGATTGGGTATTATGTTCCTTTATTGGACCATTACCCTTTTGGGTAAAAAACTGATTAAGCCTGAAGAAATTGCGCTGAACAATATCAAGGTTTGGGCTGTCTTTGCATCAGGCATCGTTGGTGCGCTGGCATACACTTTTACAGATACTTACTGGTTCTCGGCCGTCGAAGGTGAGGTCTATGCTATGTCGTCGTTCTTCACTGCCGTGGTGTTCTGGGCCATACTGAAATGGGAGGAGCAGTCCGACGACAAACATTCGCTGCGTTGGCTGGTTCTCATCAGTTTCCTCGTCGGTATGGCTATCGGTGTCCACCTGTTGAACCTTCTGACCATTCCGGCCATAGTGTATGTTGTTTACTTTAAGAAGTATCCTAAGACGACGCTCAAAGGCTTCATTGTCAGCGGTGTGATATCGCTTGTCATCCTGGCTGTGGTGCTGTGGGGTGTCATCCCCGGCATTGTCAACCTGTCGAGCGACTTTGATGTTTTCTTTGTCAACAAGCTGCATCTAGGTTTCAACACGGGTACTGTGGTGTTCTTCCTGCTCGTCGCACTGTTCATAGTGTGGGGCGTGTGGAACAACTCGCATCTGAAACGTCCCGGCAAGACGGTCAACATCGTCGTGCTGTCGGTAATCTTTGCCCTTCTGTTCTTTGCCAAGATAGGTGCCGGTACCTTCTCGTTTGGCTACTTCATCGTGCTGCTGGCTTTGGGAGCAGCTTCGTATTTCATCATCAAGGGCAAGAATCGCCAAGTGACCAATGCAGCCTTGATGAGTCTGCTGATGCTTGTGGTTGGCTATTCGACCTTCTTCATTCTCGTCATACGTGCCAACACCAATACGCCGCTCAACGAGAATGCTCCTGAAGATGCTGTCGCTATGCGTGCCTATCTGGGTCGCGAACAGTATGGTCAGACACCTTTCCTGACTGGTCCTTACTATACGGCAGGCAACCCCATCGGCACAGAGAACGACTATGCCAAGTATATCCGCTCTACTGATGGTGAAGGTCGCGACTACTACAAGGTGGCTTCGTATGCCAAGAAGTTTAACTACAACGAGAACCACACTGGTGTGTTCCCGCGTATGTACAGTGCCGACGAAGACCGCAATCATCCTACCTACTACCGCTACTGGGCCGGTGAACCGCCTATCGGTGAGAAACCTACCTTTGCACAGAATATGACTTTCTTCCATCGCTACCAGATGGGTTGGATGTATTGGCGTTACTTTATGTGGAATTTTGCCGGACGTCAGAACGACATCCAGGGTCACCATTTTGATGACAACACTGGTATGCAGGGTATTCATTATCCGACAATCAACTATGTCGATGGCAACTGGATATCGGGTATCAACTATGTCGATGAGTACCGCCTCGGTCCACAGGACAACCTGCCCGACGTGATGGCTAACAACAAGGCTCGCAACAAATACTATATGTTGCCCCTTCTGCTGGGTATGCTGGGCCTGATATACCACTGCATCAAGAACCGTAAGGATGCCTTTGTGGTGTTTATTATGTTCTTTATGACTGGTCTTGCTATCGCCATCTACCTGAATATGCCTCCGTGCCAGCCGCGTGAACGTGACTATGCTTTCGTTGGCTCGTTCTATTTCTTCGCGGTGTGGATCGGTCTTGGCGTTTATGCGCTTTTTGACTGGTTGACCACCAAGTTTGAGAAGAAGGAACGCAACGGATACCTAATTGCCGGTGCGGCCTGCATACTACTTGGTCTGCTGTTCAACGGTGCCGCTTTCATTCTGACATTGACTGGTGCTGTGCTTGTGATTGTCAGCGTGGTACGCCTGCCTAAGGTTGTGGCATTGCCATTGGCGTTTGTGCTTTCTATGACTGTGCCTGTGATTCTCGGTGCCGAGAACTGGGATGACCACGACCGTTCGCAGAAGACTGCAGCGCGCGACTTCGCCAAGAATTATCTGGGTTTGGCAGACAAGAACGGCGTTGTTATAACTTTTGGCGACAACGATACCTTCCCGCTCTGGTACATTCAGGAAGTGGAGGGCTGGCGCACCGATGTCCGCATACTCAACTACACTCTGTCGGGTATGCATTGGTATGTCGACCAACTTTACAACAAGCTTTATGAGTCTGACCCGCTGCCATTTACGTTCCCGCGCGAGATGTATGGTCTTGGACACGAGATTTATGTCTACAACCCCGACGGACCGCGTATGGAAGTGACAGATGCATTGCAGACGGTGGTCAACAACCGTAGGCAGTATGTGCGTTCCGAACGTGATGGCGACAGCGTCATATATTTGCCAACCAATAAGTTCCAGATAACGCTCAACAAGCCCAAACTGGTCGAGAACGGTATTATCACCGCTGAACTGGCTGAAGAGATACCCGATATCATCACCTTCGATGTCAATATCCGTCGCGGTTATTTGACACGTAATGAAATGATGATGCTCGACTTCCTTGGTACCAACCGCTTTGAGCGTTATGTCAGCATTATGAACACGAACTATATACGCAATGTGTTCCCGATTGTCAACGACTATAGCATTGACGACGGTATGTTGTCGCAGTTGGTGCCGTATCGTGTTGGGGATTATTCCAGATACACCAAGCGTACTGCCGACTATCTTATAAAGGGAATCCGTAACGCTGATGGTAGCTACACGCCGCTGCAGTGGGGCAATTTGGACAAGGATATCTATATTGACCCCATAAGCAAGAATATGGGTAACGTGCAGCGTCAGACCTATATCCTTCTTTCAGACCAGTTGTTGAGAGAGGGTGACACTGTTGCGGCTCGTGCGGCATTGGATATTAGTGAAAAGGCTTTCCCGACCTCCAATTTCCCCAACGACCGTTTCGCGCTGATGATGGTATTTGCTTATAGCCACATCGGTGACCAGATGAAGGCTTACGACATTCTCTGCGACGTGTTCGACTACTATCGTCAACAGCTTGACTATGTCAAACAGTTCCCGGCTGCCAAGGCAAACAGTGTGGAGCGTATGACTGCCGATGCATCGTATTTCCTCTATCAGGTGGTGTCGATGCGCAACCACGGTTTGATGCGCAATCCGTTCGACAATAGTCCCGAGGTAGCTCTCACCGAACAGGGAGCCGAGATGTTTGCTGCTTCTTCGGCTGAAAATGCGGCACGTCTCAAAGCCATCGACGATTTTGCCAGCAGCGCAGTCTATCAGAACGAGATTGTTCCGCTGGTGAACAGTATGAGATAAGAGTAAATTCATACTTATTAAGAGTGTCTTGATATCACGCAAGTGATAGTTGAGACACTTTTTTTTTGTTTATTCGAAAAAAAAAGATTATCTTTGTGGAGGGGAAAGATAGTGTCGTTGTTGATTTAGATTATTGATAATGATAGTGTTATAGTGTAATCCGGTTAATTATGAAAAAGTTTTTTATCTTTTTTTTTATTGTTGTCACTTTTAGTGAGGGACTTTTTGCACAATGTGACTTTGCCATAGAGCCGCACGGCAGCAACCGGTGTTGTGTTAGATTTCTTGACTATAATGTTTTGCCAGATTCGTCGTCGGCTTGCCGTGGAAACGAGGTTGAATATTCCATTGTTGGCGACAGCGTAGGAAGTTTTCACTATTTATGGCAGGTAACAGGAGGAATAATATCATCCTATTCGTCGGATAGTACGACAGTTGAAATAATATGGGGTAGTGGAGAGGAGGGCTCCATTAATGTAACACGCTTCTCAGGGCGAAGGAACTGCACTGTTTCCAAACGTATTATTTTGGTGGACAGGCCTGTTGTTGCGTGTTCGACAGTCCCAAACTATGTGATAACCAGTGATGGCAAGAAGGTGATAAATGTATGTGAAGGAGAAAAAATATTTTTTTCAGATTGCAGCCATTCGGATGGTACACCGATAACCGACAATTATTGGGAAGTTGTAGGTGGTTTGACGTCAAACAGTTCGTTTTTCGAGTATACACCTTGGGGTGTAAGTGTGGTTAATATTACTCACAGGGTTTACAACGCCTGTGGTTGTTATGATGAAGAAACAATAACCGTTAATGTTGCGGAAAATTGCCCTTTGGATATAAGTTGCTATGGTACTGTCTGTGCAGGCGACGTTCAGAGTTATGCAGTATATTCGCCTATTTGTGAAGAATATGTTTGGGGAGTCGAAAACGGAAGAATAATTGCGGGGCAGGGAACTCCATATATAATTGTTAGATGGAACAATCCATCGTCAGGATATGGAGTATTAACACTTGACGGGAGTACTTGCGAATGTGAATGTAAGTCTCCCAAATCAATACGTGTTCCCATAATAAGTAGCAGTGTCTCCATTGAAGGTCCTGACACGGTATGCATAGGTACGGAAAAATTGTACAGCGTTCCTGTATTTGGTTCTACGGATTACAGTTGGAATGTGGAACCTACAGGAACAACAGTGTTTTCTACATTATTGCCAAATGAAAGTGTGATTCGTTTCGATAATGCGGGAACATATACAATTAGTGTTGATTATACGTGCCCATTTGCAGATTGTAGTGGCTCGGGTGTGGAAAAAAGTGTTGTGGTTCTTGACAGTCTTCGAATAATGCCGCGGTCGGCAAAAATATGTGCCGGTGATGTCTTTAATTGTTCTACCGACAGCCAAATGCCGGTCCATTGGACAGTGACGAAAGGAGATTCTCTGGTGTTTGACACTACGGGTGTTGCTTTCTCATTTAGGTTTGGCAGACCCGGTTTATATCGCGTTCAGGCAAATAGTGGCAGCCACTGTAATACAGCGGTGTGTGCCGTGAATGTTAAAGGACGTCCTGAAAAACCTACTGGCATAAGGTATCCCGCCCACGCTTGTCCTAACAGTGCTGTCCTTCTATCCGCCAGGCCATCGGCAGGGAATTATATTGAGTGGCGCTCTGCTTGGGGCGGGACATATCCAAACCAGATTGAGGGAGACACTGTAAGCATTGGTTTCGGCGATACTATTGCTACACTGTTGGCGTTTCAGGTGGACAGGGAACTGGGATGCCGTTCGGACAGCATAATAATTAAAATCAACGAATTTTATCTTGCACCGCTTTCGCAAGACACTGTCAGAGTATGCCAGGGACAGACTGTTTATTTAAGTGTCGCAGATCAGAGCGATGATGGAGTATTGTACAATTGGTGGGTAGACTATCCCAAGTATGCAACTATCAAGACAGACAACAGAGTCTCATATGTTTCTATTCTTGCCAACTACACAAATCAACAAATTCCTTACACCACCACGCTGTTTCTTAGAAGGAAAAGCTGCCGGGGCGACACTTTGAACAGGGTCACCCTGTTGATTGGTCAAACCACACCTCCTACAATAAATGTTCCTGAGCCTGTTTGTCAGTACTCTGGTGTTTTTATTACGATGGATAACGCACACGAACAGTCAGGATCTGTAGGGCAATGTCACTGGAATGGAGGCGGAAGTGCTGTGGGACTGGGATACTGGGCCACGTTTGAAGAACCAGGACAGCAGTTGGTGACACTGCATTATGTGTCGGAGTATGGATGCCAGCCTGTTAATACCGAAACTTTTGTTGAGGTGCATCCGTATTTTTTTTCACATCTTGACATAGAAAGCAATCCGGGATATATATGTATGGTTGTGGATGGTAATGTCTCTGGTAATGTTAACTATCTGTGGAACACAGGAGCCACAACGCAATGCATACCATACGAAAGCGGACAGGTGTATTCTTGTACTGCTTATGTTGGGGACAATCCCTGTCCTGCGGAGGCATCTTTGAGCAATGATCCACCGCCACCACCACCGTGTCCGCAGAGAGATACTGTGCCAGGTGCATTGTCAAGTATTATGGAGTGCTTTGACAGTGTGCGTTTTTTCCGCAATAACCAAATACCGCAGGAGGCAACAGACCTTTTTGTTAAAAGTCTATTGACCGGTGTTGTCGAGCATTATGATTTCAGCACTTCGTCTTTGCTGGTTAAACTTGACACGGTGGGGCCGTATGTGGCAACGATAAACTGGCGTGTCAATGATGTGTGCTATACATCAATTACCAAAGACACTGTTAGGGTATTGCCACGCATTAGTGTTAAAAACAATTGCTTAGACTCGCTGATTATATATGATAGTAGTGAGTATTATATGTATTTTCCATTGTTGCGTATTGTTAATGTTTACGATGGTGAAAATCAGCTATTGTTAAGCAGGCCGTTGACACCTCAAATGCATCGGATTGCCATACCGACAAATGGGTTAAGTGACGGGGAAGAGATAAATATAGCTCTAAGAATAGGGACGTGTAATTATCATATGTCTTATACATTCCACAAACCGCCAAGCGATGTGACAATTACTGCAAGAGATAAAATGTGTACTCAGACTCCATTCTTTTTCTCTGGAGATGCCGAGGGAACAGGTTTGGAATACAGTTGGGACTTTGGAGATGGCTCGTACAATTATGGTATGAATATATGGCACGTGTATGGTGACAATGTCCAGAATCCTACTATAAGACTGATTGTGACAGATATTCAAGGTTGTTCCGTGTCGACAACATTACCAGTATACACAAAAAACAATCCTTTTGAAACTAATGGGTCTGACTTGAGAAAAATAAAGTATGATAATACTAATTATCCAGTATGTAGTGGTACGCCTGTAAAGCTTGTATATGATAATGCATTGGGAAATAGGCCTTCGTTGACGAATACTAAATATGTGTGGACTCCACAAAACGACACCACGTTTGTGGATAGCACTTTTGTAACAAATACTGGAACCTATTTTGTCCTTGCAACGGATACCCTTTATTTGTGCAAAGGTGCGGACAGAATAGATTTAAGTTTCTTGAACACCCCCAAAGCCGATATTAAGCATAAACAGTTTTATTGTCTGGGAGATATGGTGAATCTTTTTGGAAATACTGGTTCGCAATATCAATATGAATGGACTATAACATCGCCGTCGGCCAATACTGCCAGTTACAGCACGGCCAATGTCTCTTTTGACGCCGACGAAACTGGTGTATGGAAGGCAAAGCTGAAAGTGTCTATGCCGCCGGGGACAAGCAGTTGTTGGTCGATGGATTCGGTTCTTTTTAGTGTCGTTGAGCCTCCAAGCCCCCCAGTCATTGAGTATGTCGACAATGAGTGTATAACAGAGGGGCCTATATCGTTGCGAAGCGGAGACGGCGACAATCTTATTTGGAGTAATGGCACATACGGAACTAATACAGTGTATTATTACGACGGTCTGGTATCGGCGTTCCGTATTGATCCGCATACAGGCTGCAAATCGCCTTCGGCGCAGATTGTTATTCCAGAGGCTCCGCGATTCGATGCCCTTTTGACTGGATGCTACGAGCTTTGTTATGGGCAGCAGGGAACATTGGATTTGTATACCTTGGGTACAAATATCAACTGGTGGAAATGGATGAAGGATGATGAGTCTATTGTCAATCAAGGACAGACGCTTCCGAGCCAGTTAAGCGTTGAGGCAACCAATAATTATGTGCTTGTGGTGTCGTATGGCAACGACTGTGAATCAACATCGCCTGATTTGACTATTGAAGGTGTGGATTGTGCAGAGGACCCGGCCAGATTGATAAAGGTTATTTACGATAAGATCAAGTTGACTCTTGACGGATGCAAGGTTTCGGCAACGTTGTCTTTCTTTTTTGAGAATTTGTCAGACGACAACTATACATTCACTAATATGTCCATTTCACCAAATCAGACTAATTACAGTTGGCTTCCATCGTCTGTGGCTATTCCTGCTCACGGTTCGTCAGGAATCGTCACCGTTGACGTTGAGTTCAATGACTTGTCGAAACCTATAGTCTTGTTTGTGCTGTCAGATGGTACAAATATTCTCGGTCTCTTTGCTGTTGATCTTCTTGAATGGATTATTGAACAGGGTGTTGACGATGGGTGTTACTTCGGTACAAATATGGACGTTGTATATGACCCAACGAGAGGCAGTCCTGGACACAGTGTTTACTTCGATTTTGAAGTGTACCCATCGGTGCCTGATGTTTTAATGGTGTGGAGTGATGAAGGTGAGATAATACATACGAACTACGATCCAGCATTGAACCTACTGAAAGGCCAAATGTTTATCGACTATGGCAAACTTAGCCAATTGTCTTATGCTGACAGTTGTGTTCATTTTCATATTTTGGTGTGCAAAAAAGATGAACTATGTATTTCCGATACCTGTATAGATGTTGACAGGATGATGGAAAGATCGCTGCCGCTCGAGTATCAGTCACAGTCTAAAGCCATAAATAAAGGATTGGAATTGGAGTCTGGTGTACGCTACACTTTAAAGCCCAATCCTGCAACGGGGATTGTCACAGTGATCGACGTGGCGAATAGAAGCGAGGCAAGAGATGTTGTCAGGATTGAGGTGTATACATTGGATGGCAGAAAGGAAATGCTGTTGAGTGACAAAGCGTCTTTCGATGTGCAGCATTTGCCGAATGCTGCGTACATTGTGCGTATAGTGTCGAAGGACGGTAAAAAAGAGTATGTTAAACTGATAAAAATGTAGGATGATGAAAACGAACAAATGTAAATTTGGATTAGCGTTGAGCCTCTTGATTTTTGTTCAGTTATTGCTTGCAGACAGTCTTTTGGCCCAGAGTGAAAGGTTCTTGTGGGAAATACACAGTCCTGATATCTATATAGTACAAAAAGAGATTGACAGTGTTGGCAATGTATATGTTGGCGGTACATTTGGCTCGCAAGATATGTTGGCTGGGCAGCTGATATGTCCTGCAGATACAAATGCTTGGCTTATGGGGTCACGAGGTGTGTTTATCGCAAAATTTGACACAGCAGGTACGATGCAGTGGTGTCGTTCGGTTAAAGACTGGAGAGAGGGTAATGGAGTTTTCACTGGCTTCTATATTCGTGACAGTAAGATTAGTTTTGTTTTTTCATATTATTGCAAATATCTTTTGCTGCCGTGGGATCCTTATCAGCAAAATAAACATTGCTGGCTGCATTTTATCGACACAACGTATTATGGAATGATTGACGGCGTGGTGCAACCATACGGCACATTGCCGTATCGATATGGAACATATTACTATTTGGTTTCTCTTGACCTTGACGGCAATAGACTTGATACTAAAATTGCAAATTATTTATATGGCAAATATTGTCAAGATAGCAAGGGGAATCACTTTTTTCTTGTAAATGAAGACTCGGATAGTTCGGGGCGTTGCCCTTATATACAGTTAAATGACGATACGACACAAAGATTTTATTTTCCATCAGATAATAGTTATGTATATCCACCTGCTTTTGCACAGAAGCAGACTCCCTATTTAATAAAAATAAACTCAGATTGGACGAATGTGACAATAACTCAACTTACAGACTCTCTAAATGGATATAGGAATGTTCAAGGAGATTCTGTTTTCAGTGTTGAGTATTATGACGGTTATAATTTTTGTTCCTTCGAAATAGACAATCAAGATGTGTTTTATATTTCTGGTTTCATTTATCCGGATAGGTTTAATACCAGTCGCCCATTGGAGCTTAAATTTAATAGCGGGGCAACACTGTGGTATGATAGCGGTTTCGCTGGGTGTTCTCAAAATTATATCCTAAGTGTGGATACTATGGGCTATGTGCGATGGGCGCAAGGATTTTACTATGAGAACTTCCCTGATTCTGAAAGGGGCGATTTTCGTTCATATAATGATATGAATGGTGGTGTCTTTGTTGATTCTGATTATGTCTATTATATAGGTAGTTTTTTTTCGCAAACACGTTGGGAAGCGGAACTATATGTTCCAGAATATGTGCCTATGTTGAATGTTTTTTTTGACAGGAACCATCAAGATACACTGTTATTCCCCAATCCACGCCAATGGTATGTTGCATCCATTGTACAATATGATAAAAGGACAGGCGAATATATTTCTCATATTTCCCTGGGTGCAGATTCTGTGGGAACTAGAAGTGGACGTGGAGCACGCCCTTATGTTTCGGAGGACTATATTATGACCAATGCCTCAAATACTTATATAAATAATTGCACGTATAGATATAATAGACATACGAATTGTATGGAAGTGTACGATACAATTTTTTCATCAGGGCTAGTTGGCAATAAAGGAGTGCTTGTCAGTGATAATGGTTTTGTGGAAAAATGGATATCAGGTGGTTCGTTGCAGTCTTCGAATTTTTATATTCCTGCTAACAATTCTACTTGTGTTAGTATTATATACTATTATGATTCATTGTTAGACAGGCGCAGGAGAGAGATGCCTCCGGAAGATTCTACGGCAGTTGAGGGTGTTGGAGAAATAAATATTAAGGTTTTCCCGAATCCTACGAGTGATATTGTGAACATTGTCGTGTCGGAACCGATAAGGCAAATTATGCTATATGATGTGGATGGCCGTATTGTGAAGAGTATAAAGATAGGAGCGTCTACATCGACAAGCATCGACATAGGGGACTGCCCACAGGGTGTGTATATCTTGAAGATAAGCACTATGTCGGGAGAAAGTGTCGGTAAAATTATTAGGATATAGTATGGTTGAGTGTTGGAAGTAGTTGTTTACAACTATATTGATAAAAACATTATTCGTTCTGCTTGTGTCTGTTTGTTTTTTCGTATTTTTGCAAAAAAATAAACACTTCAAAATGAAGAAAAAAAGACCGGCAAAAAAGGCAAAGAAACTTGTTGTGACTTTGCCATACACTGATTTTGAGAGATTAAGCGCATATGCTAAATCGCAAGGCGCTTCGCGTCCAATTGTGGCCAAACGTCTTATAAAGGCGCAACTTGCGGAGTTGGCAATCGAAAAACAACAGCGGCAGGTCAAAAACCAGTTGGGACTTTTCGATTCGATGCAACTGGACATCTTCAATGGCACCTCAAAAACAAAAGATTGACATTTTGCTTTGCGGAATGAAATCTT
>JAEEGL016142545.1_pt1 | contig 35175 bp, 26 predicted proteins | sample 9134231 | NCBI WGS metagenome assembly JAEEGL01 (sample SAMN16246548, study PRJNA631951) | gut metagenome | biome: gut microbiome; feature: rumen; material: fiber-attached | host: Bos | place: Iran: Karaj | collected 2018-10 | reverse complement strand
TGAGTTCCGGAGGACAAAGCCTGGACGCCGTGATAGATATTTGCGAAAACAGCCGGGGGTTGGAGTGTCATTTCCTGAAAATGGATGATTTCCTCACCTGTTTCGCCACTCCCCAGCGGGACTGCTTCCTGCTGACCCTGCCCGCCAAGAAGTGCGATATGTTTTTGAAACAGCTGGAAAAGGCAGGCATCCGGGGGTTATGGATCGGGACTTTCAACGGTTCCGGCAAGATCACGGATCTGTTCGAGGAAGGCTGCCTCGATCTGCCGATGACGGTCGTCCGGAACCTGTTCGGAAAAACAGGCCATGCCGTGACCGTTCCGGCTATTTCCGGCGAGCTGCCCGAACTCGTTTTGCCGGATGAGACGTCTTGCGTCCTGACCGGATCGGATCCTTTCCTGAGAGGGGCCGTTTCGGGCGTCCTTGCCCTGACGAAACGTTTCGGACGCGGGCATGAAGACGCGCACATCCTGATCCCTCTGAACGGGACAGACACAGACGCGTTGTCCGAATCCTACAGTTTGTTTCTGGGCGCCTTCCGCGCGTCGATGGAACTGGTCATCCGGGATATGCAGATCCATTTTGTGCCCGGTCTGGACCGCCTGACCGTCTTCTTCCCGGGATACGCGCAAAACACGGACGTTTCGGACAGTGAAACCTATTTCGTGTCCGTGAAGATGAATGCGAAAGGACTACCGGACTTTGAAGATATCCGTCAGATGAGACTGGCGCTCTCCGACAAAAAAATAACGGCCGTACGGCCGCTGATCGGGGATCTTGCTGAGCAGCTCGCTCAGCTCGGGTTTGAGCCGTTGTCCGAAGAGGAAACGGCTTCAGGGTTCGCGCTTCTCTTCGATGCGCAGGAGGCTTTGCCCGCTCCGTGTTTGAAGCTGGAAAAGACTCAGGCTCCTCAACCGGATCTTCCGGCAGTCGAAGGCAAAGAGGCTGTAGAGTCCGAAACGGCGGAAGCCGATCCGGATGTGTCATGATCAGTTCAAATATCATATGAGAAAACAGGGACTGTTTGGCCAAAAGGCTTCACAGTCCCCTTTTCCTTTTCAATTACTGATCGAATGTTTTGATGAAAACGGCAGTTAGATTCGGCACGACGAGACCCTGAACGGTTCGCGGATTCTTTGCATAGGTCATTTCATATTTGGCCGACCCGTGATAGGTGATCAGACCGCCCTCATGAAATTTGAACCAATAGATCGATGCGGGAAGATCGGCGTCTTTGCTTTCGCAGATCGTAAATTCATATCGGATGGGTCCATAGTCCGCGTCTGGCATGTTGACGTCTTGCAAGTATAGGTATTCCCCGTCCTCCTGGTGTACCCCGCTCTTAATCGTGTGGCTCACAACAAAATCACGGGCTTCTTCTTTTTCCAGATATCTGACCTGTCCGTTTTCTTTGATGGCAACTGCAAAATCATTGTTCAAACGGAGGTCGATAAATCTCCCCCCTCCGGGAGCGCATGCATAGATAAAAGCGAATTTGTAAGCCAGAAAAAGCGCAGTCTCTTCATCGGAGAGAGGCGTTTCCGATTGCGCACTTCCGCAATATACGTTCCCTGTATCGAGGATGTAGTAACGATTGCCATCATATTCGAAGCAAACAAAAGTATCTTGCGAGAGCTCGTCGATCTTTGTTTTTCCTGTTTCCTGAAAAGAAAGCGGCAAAACCAGATCCCGGAAAGCGCCGTAGACAGCCGGAATCGGGACATATGCATCGACGTAAAAACGCCAAGGTTCTATCGTCGATGCAATTCGGATTTTCAGAGGCAGACCATCCGCGAAAAGATAAGGTCTTTCGTACGTCCCGTGTTCGAGTTCGATGAAACTGTCGAAGGTAAAGACTTGATCAATGATCAATTGCTTGTTTGAATCGCTATACTCTCTGATATAGTGAATCTTTCCGTCGCTGAACACTCTACCGTTCAGTTCTTCCTGATTCTCTTCACTGATGTCCTCTTGATGCGGCAGCACGTAGGAAGAATAGGCTGCTTCATCCGCATCGACCGTGATGGGCGTCAGATCGACCGTTTCGGTTTCTGTACCTTGGGATCCGGTAGAAGAATCAGACTCTGTGGTCGTATGGGTCGTATCCTGATCTGAAACTGGCTGACTTGAGCATGAGACCAAACTCGGCAAGCTCATCAAGCATGAAATTATCAATAGAAATAAAATAATTCTTTTCAAAAGACGAGACCTCCACAGAGAAACGTTTAAGGCCTATCATGCCAAACGATCTATTCTGAAAATGCATCCATCGTGTCTATAATGGCCTGTTCGAAGGACTCCTTGATGGAAGCTACTTCGTGCGCGTAGGTGAAGCTGCGGTTTTTCATGATCCGCTGGAACATGCCGCCGATGTTGGCCCAGTTGTAAAGAAGAGCCGTATCGACGGTTTTGTTCTTGAAGATCAGATCGAGCGTTTCAGCGGACTGTTCGTCCTTGACCCGTTTCCTCATCAGAACCTTTTCGTAGAACGCCTCGGTCAGCGTCTCGTGGGATGCTGCAGCCAGCGCTTCCAGAATCACGGAGGCGCGAACGGCGCGTTCATCCGAGGTGTCCAGAATGGCCATGGCCGTGGCGTTGTTGTATTGCATGGTCGTCGTATAGGAAGGATCCAGTTCGCTCAGTTTGGGCAGAGGCAGGATGCCGAACTCTTCGTTCATTTCTCTGAAGAAGGACAGATTGATATTGCCCACGGGACAGATGAAGAAAAGCCCGTAGCCGCCCGCGAACTGTCTTTTTACTTCGTTCCAGACGTCCGAGAAACCGGTGTCCTCTGCATAGAGCTGAACGGTCTTGTCGGACATATATTCATGGACGATCTGGATCGCATCCAAAAGATTTTCATCTTCCAGATTGGAAACGATATCGCCGTTCTCCTGCCGGATCACGGCGGTCAGGCCGGTCGAAGCAAGCAGCGGATTGACGGCTTCGTACTGGGTATAGATGCCCCAATAATCTCTGGAATCCATGCCGTCTCCGTTTATGTCTTGGACGGCTAGTTCGGCATATTCGTACATCCGGTCGATGCTCCAATTTCCCTCTTTGGCCAAGGCATAGATCTCGGAAGGATCCACACCGACCGCGGTGGATCTGTCTTTGTTGAAGATCAGGCACCAGGTGGCGTAGTCGTCGATGAAAGTGATCTCGGAAACGGCTGCATACAGTTTGTTCTTGATCGAGATGTTCCGATTGACTTTTTCGTCCCAATAGGGCTGGGTGAAGTCCAGAGCACCCAGACTGTTCATGTCTTTGAGATAGCCGTTGACGGCAAAACTGCCCAGCGTGGTGATCAGGTTGACGTCCACGACGTCATAATCCGTAGCGCCTGTCTGAGCGGCGGCGGCAACATGGGTCGCGTAGCCTGAATCGTCATACTGGACCACGTGGATGTGATACTTCTCTTCCACCATCTTGTTGCGCTGGAAAATCGCGTCGTTGATCATGTCTCCGTTGAGAACTTCCGCCCAGATGTCCACGGGGTCCCACATGTTGGAACCGGTGATGTCTTTGGTCAGGATGACAAAGTCCGTGTCGCCGTAATCGGCAGCGGGCAGCTGATCGAAACGGGACGGTTGTTTTTCTTCCGTTTCGGTCGCGGATTCGCTTCCCTGACCGGTCTCCGTGGTTTGGTCTTCCGTTTCGGAAGGTCCGTCCGTGCCGGATGACCCGCACCCGACGAGCGAGGTGAAGAATATCGCAAGAAGCAAAAACAAAACAACGATTTTTTTCATAAATAGTCCTTTCAAAATTCATTTTTGGGCATCTGGGAGCCCGCAACTATGCCAGAAGCCTCATGAAAACACAATATGTAGCGCTTTTTTATTTTCAACAAAAAATAGCAAACCTGAATTTCAAGCGTTACTGTTTAATGTCACTGTCTATTCCCCGCCTATGTGATTAGGGCGTAAAGAATTCCTTTATAATTATCACTATCTAACGAATAACAATATCCCGGTTCGGCTACAAACTGGATAAACACCTTGTGATTACGATGTCCAACACTATAGTTCACTAGTTTTGAATCACTCATAACATATACAAAAGAAGATTTTACAATTATCAGACCAGGATATCCCTCTACAGAGATACAAACAAGGGTATTACAAGTATATCCGTTGATGTATGAAAGGTCATCGAAGCTGAATTTATATATTTCTTGATGATCATTACTTTGATCTTTTAAAAACTCATCAGGAAAAGTTGATCTGTATGATGTACTGCTTGGGGTTTCTGTTATGGTTGCGCTTATAGCAGTGCCTCCAAATGCCTTATAGTCAATTTGTATATTGCCGTCAGGAATGACAACACTCGTCAATTGACTCCCAAAGAATGCATAACTATCTATTTGAGTTAATGAATTGGGAAAAGAAATGTTTGTTAATCCTGTATGGGAGAAAGCTCCATAGCCAATGCTTTGAATTCCCTCTGGGAGAACAATTTCCGTCAATGCACTGCATTGATAAAACACCATTTCATCAATCGTCTCAAGACTGTTAGATAATGAAACTTTAGATAAATGTGTGCAGTTTTCAAAAGCCCAAATTCCTATACTTGTCACTGAATTAGGAATCACAATTTCAGTTAACGAATCGCATCCATAAAACGCGGCTTCTTCAATTCTTACAACATCATTTGGAATAGTGGTATTTTGACATCCGGCAATTAAGCTATTTCCGCTTGTAGAAATAATTGCGTTGCAATCATTTCTACTATCGTAAACAGTATTGTTTGAATCAACTGAAATGGAAACAAGACCGCTACATTCAGCAAATACACCATATCCTATATGAGTGATTTGAGAAGGAATGGTTATGCTGGTTAAAGCACTACATCCCTGAAAAGCATAATCTCCTATCCCAGTCACAGTATCAGGAATACTTGTAGTTGAAACTCCCCAAATCAAAGTATTAGAAGCAGTATCAATGATACCATTGCAATTATTTCTAGAATCAAATTTTGAGTTACCGCTTTCAACAATAACTGTTTCGATATTTGGGCAATCCAAAAAACATCCACCATCAAAAGTCAATAAATCATCAGTAAAAGTGATCTTTTTCAAATTTGGATATCCTCTAAAGGAATCAAAGCGAATTCTGTTTCCATTAAAAATGATTTCTTCGATCGTCTCTCTTTCAATATCATTATAATGAGGAGGGATCGGAAGTTGAATCTTTTTAAGGCTAGAACATCCTCTAAAGGAATACTGTCCAACTGAATTTATGGTATTAGGGAGTAAAAGAGTGGTTAAACTTGAACAATTCGCAAATGCATATGCACCAATAGATGTAACACTATCAGGAATCGTAATGCTAGTCATGATACTGCAATTTGTAAATGCTTCAGAGGAAATGCCTGTAACAAGATAATTGTTTACAACTTGTGGTATTACAATTTCTTGATCCGTGCATGTTCCAATTCCTTGTACAGTTGCAGTATTAGAATCACTATTGAAAGAGTATTCTAATCCTAATGAACCCTTTGTGTTTTCTAAGATTTCCGTATATTCATATCCACAACTTGAGCATGTATGATGAATATACGCATCAGTTTCTTTTGTGGCAGAAAATGGAGTATCCGTATATGTATGTCCGGTTGCCGGAATGGTTTCTATTTCAATTTTTCCGCAAGTAGAGCATGTCCGTTGCTTTGCTCCGTCTTCAGCGCAAGTTGCTTCTTCTGTGATCATCCATTCCCCATAATCATGGCCATTTGCTGGAATTTCAGTAACGTCTCCCTTAAAATCACAAACTATACAATGATGTGATTTCGAACCGGGAGTTGTGCAGGAAGCAGGTACATCAATCGTCCAGTCAGATGAATAATTGTGACCTTCCGATGCTATAATCTGGATATCTACATTTCCGCAATCCGAACATATGCGTTGCTTTGCTCCGTCTTCTGTGCATGTTGCTTCTTCTGTGATCATCCATTCCCCATAATCATGGCCTTTTGCTGGAATTTCAGTAATATCGGCCTTAGTATCACAATTTTTACAATGATGTGATTTTGAACCGGGAGTTGTACAGGTAGCCGGTAGATCAATTGTCCAGTCAGAGAGATAATCGTGGCCTTTGGCCGGAATGATCTTTGTTTCTTTTTCACCGCATTCACAGGACCGAACGTATAATCCTTCGTCAGTACAAGTTTCGTTTTTTTGTGCTTCCCAAACACTAAAAACATGAATATGGGTGCTATCTGTTCCACTGTATACACACGCAGTTAAAAGAATAGAGAGAATTGAAACAATAGTAAAAATAATACTTGTTTTTTTCATAGCTTGTAACCATCCTTTCATCTGCCCCGATTCTTTATCAGTAAAACTTTTGCAGCTAATTAACCCCAAAATTCGCTGTCCTTCGTTCCTTCCGTTTCGGCGTGGTCGTTCCGGCCAGAACTGCCCCAGGAGACGAGCGAAGTGAAGAATATCGCAAGAAGTGAAAACAAAACAACGATTTATTTTTAAAAAAGTCCTCTTAAAAACCCGCCGTCCGGAAAAGAACGGCGGGAAAAAATCAACAGATCAGGCCTTGACCAGTTTTTCCTGGATCATGGCCGGAACGGGCTCATAGCGCTCGAATTTGGCGGTGAAGGAACCGCGGCCCTGAGTCATGGAGCGAAGGTCAACGGAATATTTCATCATTTCAGCAAGCGGAGCTTCGGCCGTGATGACTTCGATGCCTTTTTCTGCTTCCATGCCCATGATGCGTCCGCGGCGCTTGTTCATATCGCCGAGGATATCGCCCATGTAGGATTCGGGAACGCAGATCCTGTAGGAATAGATCGGTTCGAGGATCACGGGGTTGGCCTTCCGGATGCCTTCGTCATAGGACAGTTTGGCAGCGGACACGAAAGCGATTTCCTTGGAGTCGACAGGATGGTATTTTCCGTCGAACAGCGTGCACTTGAGGTTCTCCATCGGATAACCGGCCAGGACGCCTTCCTTGATGGCTTCGCGCAATCCTTTTTCGACTGCGGGGATGAACTGCTTCGGAACGGAACCGCCGACCGTTTCATCGACGAATTCGAAATAACCGTCTGCAGCTCCGCTTTCGTAGCGGATGTTGACGACACCGAACTGGCCGGCACCGCCGGTCTGCTTCTTGTGTTTGCCTTCTGCTTCGGAACGGCCCATGATCGTTTCACGGTAAGGAACTTTCGGCTCATCCAACTGAGCTTCGCAGCCGAATTTGGCCTTCAGTTTCTTGCAAAGGATATCGAGCTGGGTCTCGCCCATGCCTCGGATGACCATCTGGTTGGTTTCCGGGACTTTCTCGACGCGGAAGGAGGTGTCTTCGTCCAAAAGACGGGACAAACCCTGGAAGACTTTGTCTTCGTCGTCGCTCTTCTTGGCGGAAACGGCCATGGAGAGGACAGGCTCCGGAGTCGGGATGGGAGCGAAGACGACCTTGCGGTTGGACGCGCAGAGCGTGTCGCCAGTCTTCGTGTAGGACAGTTTGCTCACGGCACCGATATCGCCGGCGGTGATGACGTCCGTGTTATCCTGTTTCTTGCCCTTCATGTAGTAGAGGGCGCTGATTCTTTCTTCCTTCTCTGCGGTGGAATTGAAAACGGTCATGCCGGATTTCAGTTCGCCGGAGAAAACGCGGAGCATATTGAGTTTGCCCACGAACGGGTCTGCGATGGTCTTGAAGATCTGAGCGGCGAAAGGAGCCTGGGCGTCTGCCTTGATCTCGATCTCTTTGCCTGTGTCGTATTCGGTAGCCTTGACGGGCTTTCTGTCTGCGGGAGACGGCATCAGGGCCACGATCTCGTTGAGCAGGTTGACGATACCGACGTTCTGTGTTGCGGAACCGCCCAGCACGGCGATGGTGTCGCCAGCGGCGATGCCGGCTCTCAGACCGGTCACGATCTCGTCGTCCGTGAGGGTCTCTTCCATCAGGAATTTCTCAAGCAGTTCATCGGTGGATTCGGCTGCGGCTTCCATGAGGCTGGCTTTCAGGGTTTCCAGATTGTCTTTCATGGAATCCGGAACGGGGATCTCGGTCCGTCCGCCCGGTTTGAACTCGTAAGCCTTGCCGGAGATGACGGAGACGTATCCGATCATTTTGCCGCCGTTCATGATGGGATCATGCAGCGTGCCGATCTTCTTGCCGTATTTGGCCGTGAAGGCCTCGGCTGTTTTTTCGTAGTTGGCGTTTTCTTTATCCACACCGTTGATGAAGATGATCAGCGGGACGTGATTCTTGATGCAGTAGTCGACGGCTTTTTCGGCACCGACGGAAACGGATCCGTTGGCATCGGCGACCAGAACGGCAGAGCCTACGGCGCGCATGGCTTCTTCGAATTCGCCTTCGAAATCAAAGAATCCGGGCACGTCCACGATGTTGATCTTGGTATCCTGCCAGGTCGTGTAAGCGCAGGCCAGTGAGATGGAAATACCACGGTTCATTTCTTCGGGATCATAGTCCATGACCGTGTTTTTGTCAGTTGTTTTTCCCAGACGGTCTATGCTTTTGCCGTTGAACAGCAAGGCTTCTGCAAGCGATGTCTTACCTTCGCCGCTGTGACCGATGATCGCAATGTTGCGAATCTTTTCTGCAGAAAATGTCCCCATATGAGAGTCCTCCTAGTGTTGAGTGCTTATTATATAATAACGTTCGCACAAATCTTTAAAAAGTATACATGATTTGAGCACATAATGCAATACCTGATTTTTCAATTCGGCGTTTTGATTGAAACCGGTTTTGCTTTTTTGTGCAAATAAGACAAAAGACGAAACTCAGTCCAGAATCTCGATCAGGGATTCGTTCCAGGCAGGCGCCGCCTCGTAGCCCATGAGATTGACCATGGTCGCGGCGATATTGGACAGCCCGAAAGCGCCCTTGTCCTCTTTGATCCGGTAGTGGGATGCGGCCTCGGTATTGTCGTAGATGATGCAGGGCACCCGGTTGAGCGTATGCGAGGTCTTGGCTTTGTATTTGCCGTCCTTCCCCACTTTGGGAAGCCCTGTTTTCTTGTCTACTTCGAACATCTCGTCCGCGTTGCCGTGATCCGCGGTGATGAGAGCGGCTCCGCCCAGCTCGTCTATGACGGGCAGGATCCGGCCGATCTGCAGATCCAATGCTTCCATGGCGCACTCGGTGGCGGCAAGAGAGCCGGTGTGGCCGACCATGTCTCCGTTCGGGAAATTGACGCGCAGGTATTTATATTTGCCGGACCGCAGGCATTCGATCAGGCAGTCCGTGATCTCGGCGCACTTCATCCAGGGGCGCTGCTCGAAGGGCACGACGTCCGAAGGGATCTCGATGTAGGTCTCCAGGGATTCGTCGAATTTGCCGGATTTGTTCCCGTTCCAGAAATAGGTGACGTGGCCGTATTTCTGAGTCTCTGAGAGAGCCAGCATGGACACGCCCGTTCCTACCAGATATTCGCTCATGGTGTTCGTGATCTCGGGCGGGGAGACCAGATAATGCTTCGGGATATGCAGGTCTCCGTCGTATTCCAGCATGCCGGCAAAACAGATCTTTGGAACGCGGACGCGGTCGAACTTGTCGAACTGTCCTTCGGGGGCGTCGAAAGTCCGGGAGATCTCGATGGCGCGGTCGCCGCGGAAATTGTAGAAAATGACGCTGTCTCCGTCCAGAATCTGCCCCAGAGGCTTGCCGTTTTGGGCGATGACGAATCCGGGAAGGTCCTGATCGATGACGTGGAGTTCCTGCCGGTAGGTCTCAACGGCTTCTGCGGCGGAAGCAAACTGTCTGCCGTCTCCCAGCACGTGGATGTGCCAGCCCTTTTCGACCATCTGCCAGTTGGCTTCGTAGCGGTCCATCGTGATCTGCATGCGGCCTCCGCCGGATGCGATGCACACGTCGAAATCCGGACCCCGCAATCCGGAGAGGAAATCTTCGAAAGGCAGGATGTAGTCCAGTGCGGACGTCTCGCCGACGTCACGGCCGTCAATCAGAATATGCACGCGCACGCGACCTACGCCTTCTGCTTTGGCTTCTTGGATCATGGCCTTGAGATGATCGATATGGGCGTGGACGTTGCCGTCCGAGAACAGCCCCAGAAAATGTAATGTGGAACGGTTCTTCTGCACGTTTCCCACAAGTTCCTTCCAGGTGTCAGAGGCAAACATTTTGCCGGTCTCGATGGAATTGGAGACCAGTTTGGCGCCCTGTGCGAACACCTGACCCGAACCGATGGCGTTGTGTCCGACTTCCGAGTTGCCCATGTCGTCGTCCGAAGGCAGCCCGACGGCGGTGCCGTGAGCTTTCAGCGTGACGAACGGACGCTCGGCCATGAGTTTATCCAGATTGGGCGTGTAGGCCCTCTTGAATGCGTTGCCTTCTGAATCCGGAGCCAGTCCGACGCCGTCCATGACGATGGTGAGAACTGGGCCTTTGACTCCTTCAAATTGTTTCAAATGAGACAGTTTTTTCATAATGATCCTTTCCAATGCGTATCTATGTCCGATTTTTCAATATCTTTTTGATCTCTCCGGCGGCTTCCTTGCCGACCCACGGAGCGACGTTTTCGCCTGCTTCGATGGCGCGTCTGGCTCTTGTGGAACTGAATTCCCGGAAAGAGTCCGACGCAGGCAGATAGACCGTTTCGATCCGGTTCTCTTGCTCGTGGTTCCAGACGGCCTGCCTGTTTTCCCAGTCCAGGTCCTCTGCGTTCCGGATCCCTTTGCAGACGGTGAACAGCCCTGTCCGCCGGCAGAATTCGTAGAGCATCTCGTGGCTGGATATGACTTCCACGCCTCTAAGATGCTTCGTGGCAGATTGAGCGATCCCGACCCGTTCTTCCGTGGAGAAAAGATAAGTCTTTTCAAAGTTGTCCATGACGACGACCGTGACCCGGCCGAAAGTCCGGACGGCGCGCTCGATGAGGTCCACGTGACCGAGGGTCATGGGATCGAAGCTGCCCGGTATGATGATATGTGTCATGACTTTCCCTCCTTGTACCGAAGGATCAGGATATGGTTGAGTCCGTATTTATTCCGCTTGACCGTCTCGAAAGGCAATCCGGGATCCGGTTCGAAATCTTCACCGGTCTCGATGACGACGAGCGCGTCCCGGTCGAGCCTGTTTTGAGATACAAGTGTTTCCAGGATATCCGGGATCAGTCCGGACGCATAGGGCGGATCCAGAAAGACCAGACCGTATGATTCGTTCGTTCCGGTCTTCAGGAAATCCTGCGCCTTGCGGCAGAAGACCCGGCAGTTCCCGTCCAGACGTGTCAGGGTTATGTTTTCGCGGATGATCCCGCAGGCGGCTTCCGACACGTCTACGAAATCTGCGCGTGAAGCGCCTCTGGAGACGGCCTCCAGACCCATCTGGCCCGAACCTGCGAACAGGTCCAGTACGGTGCGGTCTTGGATATCGAACTGGAGAGAGGAAAAAACGGCTTCCTTGGTCCGCTCGGAGGTGGGTCGGGTCGCGTTGGAGTCCAGCGTTTTCAGCCGGACGCCTCTGGCTTTTCCAGTGATGATGCGCATCATTGAGCAGTGCCCTCCTCCTGAGTCCCGGCGAAATGGGAGCGCACGGACATCGCGTCTTTTTTTGAGATGCCCGGCACCTTCGAGATATCCTCTTCGGAAGCTTCTTTGAGATTGGAAAGGCTCTTGAAATGAGTGAGCAGTCTTTTGGCTTTTTCAGGCCCGATGCCGGGTATGCTTTCAAGCGAGCTGCGGCGGAACTGTTTGTTTTTGCCCTCTTTCATCCGGGTGATGGAATAGCGGTGGACTTCTTCCTGGATCTTATAGATCAGGGTGAAGATGTCCGTTTCCTTGGCGATGCTGATCTCGTCTTTGTCCGTGCACAGCGCGCGCGTTTTGTGATAGTCGTCTTTGACCATGCCGAACACGGGGATCTCGATCCCTATCCGGTCAAGGACCTGCCGGACGGCTCCGACGTGCGTCCGGCCTCCGTCCAGAAGGATCAGGTCCGGATATTTGGAAAAGGATCCTGTGTCGTCCTGCAGATGGGAAAGTCTTCTGGAGATCGCTTCCTGCATGGATGCATAGTCGTCCGGGTGACCGTCCAGCGTTTTCATTTTGAAAGTCCGGTAGTCCGATTTCAGAAACTTGCCGTTTTCGTAGACGATCATGCCTGCCGTGATCTGTTCTTTGCCGTAGTTGGATATGTCGTAGGATTCGATCCGTTCCGGGACCGTTTCCAGGTCGAGCAGCTGGGCCAGCCGGATGAGCGTTTGGTCGCTCTGCTCGTTTTTCAGCCGGTTCTGGCGCAGTTCCTCCAGAGCGTTCTCGTGAGCCAGCTGGCATAGTTTATGCTTGTGTCCTCGCTCGGGGATGAGGACGTCCACGCGCCGTTGCGCGACGGTTTTCAGAAATTCGGAGATCAGTTCCCTGTCCTCTTCTTCCAGACCGCCCTCGATCAGGATCTCGGACGGGATATAGGCCGTCTGACGGTAGAAATCGCAAAGGAATGCGGACAGCTGGGAGGACTCCACGAACTGCTCCTTCCCGAACAGGTAGGCCACGTGGTTGTTGACCCGTCCCTCGCGGACGAAAAGCCCGTACAAACAGCTCCCGAAATCCGTCTCCACGAAGGAGAAAACGTCCTGCTCGGCGTTCGGATCCGAGACGACCTGCTGAGACGCGTGCAGCTTGTCCAGCGCGCGGATGGCGTCCCGGCAGACCGATGCGGCCTCGAACCGGAGCGACTCCGCATATTCGTTCATGCGCTCGGTCAGCATCTGGGCAACGCCCGCGGTGTGGCCGCTCAAAACGTCCATGGCCGCGCTGATCCTTTTGGCATAATCTTCGGGCGTCACGTCCCCGCGGCAGACTCCGCAGCACTGTCCCATCTGGTAATAGAGACAGGGCTCCACTTTCCCGATCTTTTTGGGAAAATCATGGGAGCACATGGGGATGCCGAACGTCTTTTTCAGCACGTCCATGATGGAAAAAACGGTGGAGACGCCTGTGAAAGGACCGAAATAGCGGGCCTTGTCCGAGTCCCTCTTCCGGGTGAACCGGAGGGACGGATAGTCCCCGGACGTGACTTTGATATAAGGGTAGGACTTGGCGTCCTTGAGCCTGATGTTATATCTCGGATTGTGGGTCTTGATGAGCGTGTTCTCGAGCGACAGCGCTTCGATCTCGGTCTTGCAGACCATGTACTGGAAATCCGCGACCCGGGAGACCATGCGGGAGGTCTTGACCGTTTTGTCCGACTGCTGGAAATACTGGGAGACCCTATTTTTGAGCTTTTTGGACTTCCCGACGTAGATCACCCGGCCCGCGTCGTCGTACATGATGTAGACGCCCGGGCAAAGCGGCAGACTGTTCGCTTTTTTCAGAAGTTCATCCCTGGATAGGGACCGGATGGTCTCGCTCATCTTTTCCTCACAAAAAAATAACAGCGTGAATATGTCTCACGCTGTGATCCGTATCTGTTCAGCCGGGGCCAGATGGGTATGGTCCGGCGTGATATCAAAACAGGGATATGCTTTGCGTAAAGACAGGTGCATATGAACCTTGTTCGAAAGGCGATTCAGTCCGAAAACTCTGAATCGATCAGTGCGGCAAGCGCATCCAGAGCGGCTTCCTGATCCGGACCGTCCGAGATCATCTTGATCTTCATCCCTTTGGCGATACCGAGAGACAGGACACCAAGCAGACTCTTGGCGTTCACTCTGCGGCCCTCTTTCTCGACCCAGATGGAGCTCTTGAAGCAATTGGCCTTTTGAACGAAAAATGTTGCGGGTCTGGCATGGAGACCGCTTGAATTTGTGACTACAATCTCTTTGGAAATCATAATCTCCGGCGCCGGCTGAAACGTCCGGTGCACTACTCCTTCTATGAGAATATCAATACCGGAAACGGAAGGTTTCCGGGATGTCGATCCGAATGTGCGAAAACGCTTACGCAATTTTCTATGCTAATTATACCAAAAAACAAAGTCTATACGCAATACACAATAATGTTTGATTTTTAAGAGAAAAATTTGCCCGGTTTTATGCAAAAAGCACAAAAAACCGGACAAAGTGTCGGAAAATATACCAATTAGGCGCGAAGGGCTCAGCCCAGCTGGACTGCGATGACGCGCAGCTCGAAGTCTGCATACTGGGAATGGACACGGAAAGTCTGTCCGGGCAGGATCTCTTTGGTGCCGTCCAGAAGCAGCGTGTGATTGAGCGATTCCGATCCCGTGGCATAGATCTTTCCGGACATGGAACGCGTGTTGTCGTCCGGATAGGCGAACGTCTGATATTTCCCTGTTCCGTCGTCCAGAATGATCTGGGATTCGGCCAGCGTCATCTCCTGAAGCGTGCCGAGCAGGATATCGTCATCCAGCCAGATCTCCGAACCGAATTCAAGTGTGGCTCCTGCCTGGAGCGAGATGCGGTCCACCTGGTACTGGATATGGAAAATTGTCTGATTCTTGACGTTCTCCGTATTGACTTTTGCAAACACGGAAAAGATGATGCCGAGAATGCATCCGAGCAGGATCAGGATGATGAGGACGTCTATGAAAATGCCTCTGAACTGATCCGGTTTTTTTCGGGTTTGAACAGCCATTTCGCACCTCCTCAGTTACCGAAGACGGTCAGGGTCGCAGAACCTGTGAACCCGGTCGTCTTGATCTCGTATTCCCGTCCGATGGCCAGGCGCACGTCCTCGATGTAATACCCTTTCGCGGTGAGCTTCACGTCTGCGGACAGAACGACCGTGATGTCGACGAGCGTGTTGTCCGGATAGTACTGTTTCGTGGCGAGTCCTGTATCCGAATCGTAGGCGATCTCGAAGGAGTTGTCGACGCTTTCCACACGTTCGATCGTGCCCATCGCCAGCGAATCTCCGGACAGGTAGACGACGTCTCCCTGAGCGAGCGCCTTCTTGAGGGACGCGTCCACGTGGGAGAATTCCAGCACGTACTGGATCTTTTCATCTTTCACGTCAGGAGAGCGCGTCACGAAGCTGAAGATCTGGTTGTGAAAGATCCCGAGCAATATGCCTGCGATCACCAGCAAAATGATGAGGATATCGAATAAGTTGATCCAGCGTTTCTTGTCAACGGCGCCTCTGGCGTACTTGGGTGTTTTGCGGGGCTTTTGTTCCCTTTTGATGTCCCCTGAACCGTCCATAGACCGGATCCTCCTTTCAGAAATGAATCAGTACGTCTTCAGCACCCGGATCCTTGGAAGCATGGGCGACAGAAGACTCGCGTTCTTCCGCGCCGGACCGGACGTTCGCGCAAACGAATCCGAAGACCAGCCAGAAGACGAAATAGAGCTGATGGTTGTACCAACCGTAATCGAAAATCCCGGCGACCAGAAAGGCCAGGATGCCGCAAAGACCGCCGATGGCGTTCTTGCGGGTGAACGGGTCCTTCTCTTCCGAGATGAACTCGAACGTTTTTTGGAACATGGCGAAGACGGACATAATGAAGACGGTCAGGCCTCCGATCCCGGACTCGACCAGGATCTGCAATGGCAGCATGTAGGCGTGTTCCGCGCCTTCCGTTCCGACGGCCGCATAGGACGGGAAAACGGCGGAGAACGCTTCTTTTCCAATGCCGATGCCGGCGAGGATATTGTCTTTCGCCATCCGCGCGGCGCTCTGCCAGACCTCGACACGGTAGCGGACGGAATCGTCCGTAAAATTGATGATGCTCGCAAATCTCTTGGCGACCGGATGGTCGAAGAGTCCCTCCCCGTAGTTCATCAGAAGGATGACGGCCAGCACGATGCCCGGGATCGACAGAATCAGGACAGACAGCGTCCGGTTGTCGACGAGCAAGGCCATGAAAATGATCGCCACGATGGCGCCCAGCCAGGCGCTCCGCGTCCAGGAATAGATCAAGCTGTAGATCAGCATGGCTTCGAGGACTGCCACGAAAGCATGGGACAAAATCCGTTTCCTGTACCGGAAAAGGAACAGAAGCGAGAGCGGCAGAAGAAGGATCAGCATCATGGAAATGATGTTCGGCGAATCCAGGACGGCCCGCACGTTCAGAATGGCGTTATCCAGAGACAGGATATCGAAGATCTCGATGAAACGTTTCGGAATAAAGGAAATGAGGAAGCTGATCGCGGCCAGCAAAAACGTGGACACGAGCAAAGCGTAATACATGCGCTGCAGCCACAGCTTGTCCCTCATCAGATTGACGGTCAGGAAATAGCCGAGCAGCAAGAACGAGCAAAGGATACCGTTGATCCAGGAATCCGTTCCCGGGAATGCCGAAAAACCGCTGCAGAACTGGATGATGCTCCATAAAAGCACCAGCGCGTCGATCATCCTGAAACGAAGTCTTCTGCGTCCGCTCAGGACCTTGACGATAAAACTGACGGCCGTCATGACCAGCATGATGATCAGAAGCGTGGTAGGCACCGGCGTGAAAAACAAAAGCGGCGTCATGAACGTGACCAGGACAAGCCCGGATTCCGGACTCTGCATGATCGTCACGGTCAGGAACAGCCCGACCAGCAAAAGCAGGGCCTGAACCGGTGAGAAGAAGAAACAAAGGACGGTGAAGATCAGTCCGAAAATGAAGGCCAGCATCAGCTCCTGGGTCGCGACGCCTTCCCGGGTCACGCCCTCGTCTGACTGCATGCCGAGTCCGTTCTGGATGAATCTCAAAAAGCTCTTTTTGACGGCTGCACCGAGTGTCAGTCCGGACGTATACCGTTTGGGGATCAGACAGATCATGGAGGTGACCAGCAGGATCCCAATCATGATCAGGTAGTCCAGGCTCGGAATGAAGGTGCCTGTTTTGATGTAGGCCCGGATGATGCCCATGAAGCCCGTCCCTACGAACGAATAGAACAGGAAGCAGCCGAAGGAGTAGACCGAAGCGCGCCCCACCCGCATCTGGATCATATGGACAAATCGGATGATGAAGCTCTTTTCCAGCGAGGTCGCGAAGAAGTTCTGGACCGATGCCGGCAGGTAGCTGCCGTTCTCGTTCCGGACTTTGGAAAAGACTCTGGAGAACAGATCTCTTATCTTGCCTTCCACGACGGAGTAGCCCCTCATGATGCGGCCGAACAGCGAGGCCCGGATCAGGGCATAGAGCCATGCCGTGAACTGATTCAGTTTTGCCCAGATCACGCTGTGTGCGTGATCCTGTTTCTGACGCATGGTCCTTCCCTCCTTTCCAAGCCGGTCCTGATCTATGTCAAAAGATCCGGTCTGTTTTTTTCGGTCTCGAGACGGGACGTTTCCTCCCGCCACTGTTCGATGTTTTTATGGTGCCCCGAGATGAGCACGTCCGGAACGGTCCGGCCCCGGAAATCGTATGGCCTTGTATATTGCGGATACTCGAGCAGCCCGTCCGAAAACGATTCTTTTTCGTAGCATTCGCTGTCCGCGAGCACGCCCGGGATGTACCGGCTCACGCAATCGGTCAGGATGCAGGCCGGGATCTCGCCTCCGGTCAGGACGAAATCTCCGATGGAGATCTCCTCGTCGACGATCTCGTCTATGATACGCTGGTCCACGCCTTCGTAATGGCCGCACAAAAGCGTGAGCGCATCGTAGGATTCGCTCAGTTCCCTGGCCTTGGCCTGGTTGAGCACTGTGCCCTTGGGCGACAGGTAAATGACCCTGGACCGGCCTTCGAAACCGTCCTTTTTGCGCTCTTCCAGAATGTGGAGGTAGCAGTCGTAGATCGGCGGGGCCATCATGAGCATGCCCTTGCCGCCTCCGTACGGCGTGTCGTCCACGCGGCGGTGTTTGTCTTTGGAAAAATCACGGATGTTGTAGGTCCGTACCTGGATCGCGCCAGATTGGATGGCGCGTCCCGTGATGCTTGTCCCGAGCACGGTGTCGACCAGTTCCGGGAATAAAGTCATGATATCAAATCTCATCGTCTAGAAGTCCGGGGATCGGAGTCACGAACAAGGCTTCGTCCGTGACACGTCCGATAAATTCAGGTCTTGCGGGCAAAAGGTGTTCCTGCCCGTCTTTTACAACGACATAAAGATCCTGCGCGCCGCGGTTCACGATCTCTCGTACCGTCCCGTAGCAGACGCCCGTATCCAGATCGATGACGGGCTTGCCGATGACGTCCTCTTCGAAATATTCGTTTTCATCCAGCGTGAAATCAGACCGGGATGCGAACAGCTCGACGTTTTTCAGAGCCTCGGCGGCATTCATGTCCTGAACACCTTCCAGATCCAGCAAAAGAAACCCTTTGTGGACGCCCGCGTGCAGGACGCGGTGCGGTTCGAAATCCTGGCCTTTCCGGATGTAGACCGTCTGAAGAGAGATCAGGTCTTCGGCGGAGTTGGCATAGAACTCGGCCTTGACGGTTCCCCGGCAGCCGTGGGTATTGATGATTTTGGCAATGCAGATAGGATCGTTCACGAGAGGACTCCGAATCTTAAAAAGAAATACTTCATCACTATAATTTTAGCACACGCGAGAGGATTTTTCAAGTGCAAACTTGAGCCAAAAAGCATACGGTCAAAAAGAAAGCGGGCCGTTCGAAAACAAGGTTTGAAAACAGCCCGCAACTATTTGATTCAGAGATTCAAGTTATTGAGAAATGGTTTCCATCCAGTCCCCGATAAAGGGCGCGAGGCGGTCGTACCCGAGTTCGTTCGGATGGATCGGGTCTCGCAGACAGACGTTCGTCGTGACCTGCAAAAGCGTGTCTGACACGTAACTGTCGTGATACAGATCCAGATAATCGATTCCCCATTTTTCGCAGATCTTGATCGCTTCCGCCCAGTAGTCCTCCATGTCCGTCACGTGGCCGATCCCGACCGCACCGGGCATATTGAAACTGATGATGAATCCGATCTGGGCATCCGGCCAGTACTGGATCGTTCTTGCGAACAGCTGCTCGAGACCTCCGGCAAAAGTGGTGATATCGAAATCTTTTTCATCGAAAGAACTTGACATCTTCCCGACCGGCGCGATCTTGTTGGCCGCGTCTCCGGTTCCCCATGCGTCGTTGACGCCGCCCTGAATGATGATGTAATCGAAGGACTTGCCTCTTTGCGAAGTCAGCTGGTTGATGATCTGTGCGCCTGCCCCGCGGACCGTTGACATGCAGGTCCCTCCGATCGCCTGGTTTACGGATATCAGTCCGTACTGCTGCGCGATCCGGCCGGGCCATGATAGTCTTTTCGCGTTGTCCCACTGTCCGTAGCAGATCGAATCCCCGATGAACAAAGCTTTCTTCCCGTAGAGCACGCTGTCTGTTTTGACTGCCGGCGTCGCTTTTTCATCTCCCTGAACGGTCAGGTTGAAGTAGTCGATGAAATCCGCGACGGTGAAAGGCTGGTTGACCGTGACGAGATAGGTGTCTTTGTAGCGCGCGTCGCAGATCAGCCGGACATACCAGACGTTTGCGGGAACCGTATAGGAGATGAGGACCGTCTGGTCGTCGACCGTGTCGAGGACGGTCAGGCCTTTGGAGAGCGTGCAGTCTCCGATCGGCTGCTGCTGTTCGTTGTAGATGACCATATGCCATCCCTGGGTCGCCACGGCGGCGCCGAATTCGACGGTATCCTCTTCGAAAACTTCGATCAGTTCGGACGAGCAGAAAGCGCCGTCCGGAGACGTTTGCCCTGAACCGTTGTACCATCCGGGCTCGGCCCGGTCTTTGTCGAACAGGTTTTCAAGCGTCTGTGCGTACATGGTTTCCTTCTCCGTTTCCGTCTCGGTGATCTTTTCTGTTTCGGTTTCCTTGATTGTGTCTCTGCTTTTATCGGTTCCCTCCGTTTCGGTTTCGGTCACGGCCGGATCCGGAGCGGTACAGGAAAAGAGCGACAGGCCGATCACTGTACAAAGAATCAAACACAACAAACGTCTCATGGCTTTCTCCTCCCGAATGTTTGCACGGTGGAATGATCACACTCCCATTATATGTTCTCCCTGATATCCTGTCAAGGAAAACTGTGCATCCGGGTCTATTGACAAAAAAACGCAAAACGGGTTAAACTATATGGGACGGGAGTTCTTTGTCGATTTTCGGCACAGATCCTTCCGGGTTTGTAATTCTTTTAGGAGTGTGTGTGATGCTGGTTTTAGAGACACACGACTTGTGTAAAAAATATAAGGAACAATGGGCTGTCGATCACGTCGCCATGCATATCGAGGCTGGCGATATCTACGGTTTCGTCGGCGAGAACGGCGCGGGCAAGACCACGGTCATCCGATTGATCACGGGGATCGCATGGCCGACCGAAGGCAGCTACAAACTCTTCGGAACGGATTACCGGGACAAAGCCGTATCCGCTTTGAGAAAAAAGATGAGAGGCATCGTGGAAACGGTCTCTCTCAATCTTTCATTGACGGCCCGGGAAAATCTCGCCTATCAGGGCATGCTGCTCGGGATCAAACTGGGTAACGACGAGATCGATGCCCTGCTTTCCCGTGTCGGGCTGCATCCGAACGAGATCGCGCTGAAGAAAGTGCGTAGCTTCTCGCTCGGGATGAAACAGCGTCTCGGGATGGCCGCGACGCTGATAGGAGATCCCGAATTCATCATTCTGGACGAGCCGATGAACGGACTTGACCCAACGGGATTCATCGAAGTGAGGGATCTGATTTTGAAACTGAACAGCGAAGGCATCACGTTCCTGATCTCTTCGCACATTCTCTCAGAACTCGAAAAAGTCTGTACGAAGATCGGTTTCCTGTCTCACGGAAAACTTTTGAAGGAACTGACCGTCGAGGAATTGCGGGATCAGTCCAAGACCAAGATCGTGATCGAAAGCGACGAGGCAGAAGAGATCGAGCGCACCCTGGTCCGTGCCCTCTCCGCGTCGAATATCGTGACCGAAGGCAGGATCTGCAATATCTATGACCCGGTCGATCTCAATGACGTGATCCGGGTGCTCGCGCAGAACGAATTGAAGGTGACCAACATTTCCAGACAGGAAGATACGATCGAGTCCTACTATATGAAACTGATCGGAGGTGGCGTCTCATGAAAGGTCTGTTAAAAGCTGATTTTTACAGTCTTTACAAGAGCAAACTGACTTTGATCCTGCTGGGGATCTGCGTAGGCCTTCCCCTTATCACGGTCTTCATGTATCTGGGGATCAAAGTGTTGATCGAAAGCAAGATCCTGTCGGATTCCGGGATGGAAGGTTTTGCGCTGTTTACGGGCAGAACGATCATGTTCAGCAATTTCGCCCTGTCTTCGAACGTAGGGCTGTTCATTCCGATCTTTGCCGGGATCCTGACCGTGTCGGATATTCGAAACGGGACGGTCCGCAGCAAAGTCCTTCTGGGCGAAAGCAGGCAGAAGATCTATTTTTCCCACCTGACCGTATCCACGGTGTTCTGCGTCGTGATGTCGCTGGTCTCGTTTGCGATCCTGACGCTCGGGTCTGCTCTCTTCTTCGAGTACGGAGCGGAATGGAACGCGGAAGAAGTGGGCAATTTCTTCAGATGTCTGATCATCGGTCTTTTGGCGTTCGTCTATGCGGCGTCTCTGTCCGTGTTCTTTTCCCTTGTGACAAAATCCATGCCGCTGACCATCGTGCTGACCGTACTGACCTGTATCGGACTCGGGATCGTCAGCTCTCTGTCTTCGCTGATCCCGGACGACCGGTTCAAGTATTTGTTTTACCTGATCCCGACCTATGCGAGCACGACCATGGCCTCAACCGGAATGATCTCGACAGAAGCCTTCTGGTTCGGATTGGCTTCGTTTCTGGTTTTCATCGCCGGTCATACGGTCGCGGGGATCATCCTTTTCAAGAAAAGCGATTTGAAGTAAAAACAACTACGTAAAATTACGGCGCATTCTTCTGATCGAAGTCAGTAGCGTGCGCCGTCTTTTGTTACTGGAATCCAAATAGCCTATCTCTCGAACCGTTCCGTGAAAACTGCAGTCATTTGAGGCACGACGAGTCCCTGAATCGTTCGGGGGTTGGTCTCATAATTCATTTCCCATCTGTCCCATCCGTGATGGGTGATGAGCCCGCCTTCATGAAACTCGAACCAGGCTACGTTGGAAAGATCGTCTTCCTTGCTGTTGCAGACCCTGAATTCATAAAGAATCGGGCCGTAGTCTGCGTCCGTCAGATTGACGTCCTGCAGGTAAAGATAGTATCCGTCCTCCGGATGGAACTCGTTTTTGATCGAATGATATCTGACGAAATCACGGGCTTCATCGCCTTCCAGATACCGGATCGCTCCATTTTCCCGGATCGCGACAACGAAATCGGCATCAATGCTGTAGCCCAGTTCGAAACTGATATAGTGACCGCCTCCGAGAACAGACGCGTAAATGAATGCAAATTTGTAAGCAAGGAAAAGAGCGGTGGCTTCGGCAGAGAGATTTGTCTCGGATTTTAATTTGTCGCAAAACACTTCTCCGGTTTCAAAAATGTAATAATCCTTGTCGTCGTACCGGAACGTGACGAAGGTATCTGACCAGGTCTTCTGATGCAGGCTCTCCTCTGTGTCCGTGAACGGAAGCGGGAGGATCAGGTCCCGGAAAGCACCGAAAACAGCAGGCGACGGGACATAGGCTTCACAGTAAAAGATGAAAGGCTCCTGCGTCGTTGCGGTCATGATTTTCAGCGGAAGCCCGGTCTCGAACAGATAGGGCCTTTCGAAGGTTCCGTGTTCGAGTTCGAAGAAACCGTCAAAAGTGAAGACGCGATCGACCACCAAATTGTTCGACGTGTCTATGTGTTCCATCAGGTAGTGGATCTTTCCGTCCGCGTACATCCTTTTTTTCAGAGCGTCCTGATCTTCCTCAGAGATGTCTTCTTCATAAGGCAGAACGTAGGCAGTATAGGCCGCTTCATCTGCATCTACCGTGACAGGCGTCAAGTCGACCGTTTCGGTTTCCAAAGGCTCTGTTTCGGACGAAGACTCCTCCGTTTCGGTCGGGAGATCCGTCTCCGTACTCTTATCCGGAACAGGCTGATCCGCGCATGAGACAAAGCTCGTCAGGCACGAAAGGATCAGCAAAAACAATATGATTTTTTTCATACGAATCCTCCCGGAGAATGCGATTCAATGGGATGTTGTCATTATATTTTTTTTTTCGCGCATTGTCAAGAATATTATTTTTTTCGCGCACTGTCAAGAATGATGGGAAAACCGTTGTCACCGATTCTTTGGCGCTATCCGAAAAGCATGCACGCTTGTTGACAAAAAACAGTTGAAAAACTATAATCAAATTGAGGTGCCCGGCGATCAGATCATCTTCAGTTTAGAGCATTCAGGCACCGCTTTTTCAAGAGAGGAATTGGAATCATGTCGCTGTTTCGCCGATTCATCAGTTACTACCACGATCACAGGAGAATGTTGGCGCTGGATATGCTGGCTTCCCTGCTGATCTCCGTCCTCGGGATGGTCTATCCGATCGTGACGAGAAACATGCTCAACGACTACATCCCGAACCGGATTTACGATGCCGTCATCATCGCAGGCATCGTCGTGCTGGCTTTGTATGTGCTCCGGATGTTTTTGAGATATTTCGTCCAGTATTACGGACACGTCATCGGGGTGAAGATGCAGTCCCGGATGCGCAGAGATCTGTTCTCGCACCTGCAGAAACTGCCCTACAAATTCTATGACGACAACGAGACCGGACGCATCATGACTCGGCTGACGAGCGACTTGTTCGAAGTCTGCGAACTGGCTCATCACGGTCCAGAGAATCTGCTGATCAGTTCGGTCATGATCGTGCTGTCTTTCATTTATCTTTTCTCGATCGACTGGATCTTGACTTTGATCATTTTCGCCTGTGTCCCGATCCTTGTCGTGGTGTCCCTGCACTACAGGAAAGCCATGACGAAGGCATTTGACGACCGGCGCAAGAGCAACGCGACCATCAACGCCGCGGTCGAGAGTTCGGTGACCGGCATCCGCGTCACGAAAGCCTATACCAACATGGACCGCGAGGTAGAAAAGTTCGAGGAGGGCGACAAGGGATTCGTTTCCGCTTCGCGCCGCGCCTACCGCGCCATGGCGAAGTTCCACTCCTCCACCTTGTTCATCACGGACGTTTTCAACGTATTTATTCTGATCGCAGGCGGTCTGTTCCTTTACGCGGGACGGATCAATTTCGGAGATTATTCTACTTTCATCGTGTCGGTCAATTTGTTCATCAGCCCGGTCAATACCCTGATCGGATTCATGGAACAGTTCCAGAACGGCGTGAGCGGATTCAAACGCTTTGCCGAGATCATGGACGAGGAACCCGAAAAAGACGATCCGGACGCGCAGGAACTGACAAACGTCCGCGGCGAGATCGACTTCTGCAACGTGTCTTATTCCTATAATGAGAACAAGGAAGTTCTCCACGGGATCGATCTGCATCTGGAACCGGGACGGAAACTGGCCCTGGTCGGGCCCTCCGGCGGAGGCAAGACGACCATGTGCCACCTGCTTCCCAATTTCTACAGGCTCCCAGAGGATCACGGCTCCATCAAGATCGACGGGATCGACATCCGCAAACTGACCATGGATTCGGTCCGGAAAAGCATCGGGATCGTTCAGCAGGATGTTTTCCTGTTTTCGGGAACAGTCCGTGAAAACATCCTCTACGGACGTCCGGATGCCACGGACGAGGAGGTACAGGATGCCGCTAAAAAAGCCAATATCCACGACTATATCATGACCCTCCCGGACGGCTACGAGTCAGAGATCGGCGAGCGGGGCGTCAAGCTCTCGGGCGGTCAGAAACAGCGGCTGAGCATCGCACGGGTTTTCCTGAAAGACCCTGCGATCCTGATCCTCGATGAAGCGACCAGCGCGCTGGACAATACGACCGAGGTTTTGATCCAGCAGTCACTGGACGAACTGTGCAAAGGCCGGACGACTCTGGTCGTGGCTCACCGCCTCTCCACCATCCGGAACGCCGATGAGATCGCGGTCGTTTTGGGAGGCCGAATCACCGAGCGCGGCACGCATGAAGAACTGATGGCTCTGGACGGCACCTATAAGGCCCTCTACACGCTCCAGTTCAGGGATACAGATCTGTTCGAATGACAATGCTATTACAATGCAAAAAAAGAGCTATTTAAACCTCGAGTTTTAAACGGCTCTTTTTGTGTATTTAACCTCGATTATGTTCAAAAGCCACAACGGTATCGTCGAGCGCTTTTTGGATCGAATCTTGCGCTGACGCAAAAGTGGAAACGAACCGGCCTGGATTATCCAGCACTTTCAGGATCACACCGGCGATCACTGCGTCGTACCAGTAGGTCTGCCCCAATTCCAGAACCCGGTTCCGGTCCAGCATTCTGAGCATATCTCCGCTCTCTTCGTCCCGGACGTTCTTGATCTCCAAAACTCTCTCAACATACGATGGAATGACGTCTTTCCAGGATAAGTAAGCCATCGTCTCCAATACTGCGCTCACCATCTCATAATCTCTTACGCTGTTTGGTACGAAGTGCGCCACAACGCCGGTAATGTATGAACTGTAAGGTTCGCCGGGGCGCTGTTCTTCATACGTGGGAAACGGACAAACGCCGTAATCGATATTGGTACCGCGCATCCGGTCCAGATACACCGGGGCAGTGCCTGCAAAGAGCGCCGCCTGGTTGGCAAACATATTGATTACGTTCTCGTAAACATGTCCTACGTTGTATTTTTGCTGAGCCAGCCTGAAATCCGCGATGTGCGGATTGCTGAGATCATTCACGATCATCGAGAAGATATCGAACAACTTTTCATTCCCGACCGCATCCAGGTAAGGCAGGTCGTTCTCATCCTTTTTGATGTAGTTCTCACCGGAAACTGTGATAAAGTTATTGGTCCAAAAAGTATTGTCGTAGACGGCTCCGAAAATCTTCCCGTTCTCTCCATCTTCCGATTCGCTGCTCACGATCTGCATCATGTCCAGCATCGCTTCCATCGTCCATTGCCCTTCTCTGACCAACTGATAAGGATCATCCAAAGCAAAATCTTCAACCATATCTTTGTTGAAGGTCAGAACGTGCATACCGCCGAACAGGTCGATATTGAAGTAACCGGCGGCAAAAAACAGATCTCCGCCTATGGTCAGTTCCCTGTTCATTGTCTGGTACCACCAAGGATTCTTAAGATCTACGTAATGATTTTCCAGTTCGCTGACCGGGGCGACCATGTCGTTCATGGCAAGGTTCAAAGCAAAACGATCGATCCAGATCCCGAGCTGCACGTCGTCGTCGCCGGAATTCACAGCGACCTGCATCGCGGAAGTGTTGATCAGGTTCCCGCTCGTGTCCACGACAAGCGCCACACCCAGTTTTTCACTGATGTAGTTGTTCCGGTCGACGATATGATCGTTGAGGAGATCGCCGTTCGGCTCATGAAAGGCCGCATGGACCCAATACATTTTGGTCGTCTCGTTTTCTCCGGGACAGGTCAGGATCTTGAATTCTTTATCGTATTTTTTGTCAGGAACAGCCAGTTGTTCCGAGTCGTCCGTTTCAGTCTCCCCGCTGCTGTCTTTCGTTTCGTTATTCCCTGCCTGCGTGTCCGTCTCTGATTTTCGGTCGGTTTCTTGATTTTCGGGGACATCCGGTTTTCCGCAGCCAACTGTCGCGAGAATCAAAAGCAATGCAGCCAGGAAAAAAGCCAGAATCTGCAGTTTTTTCATGATAAACCTCCAAACAACGATTCGTTTCGACACTCCGGTGAACCCGGCAGATGCGCCGGACAGTTTCTCCGAAACGAACCGGGTCCGGCATCATGAGGAACTGTTTTGTCACCTTCGCCATCGATTTTACTATATCGGCTGAAAAATTGTAAATGTTCTAAAACGACCAAAAACATATCCCCATTTGCCATGGCTTTGCAGACGGTGAAAAAAAGACTGTTCCACGCCTGCATGATCGCAGTGATGAAACAGTCTTTGATTTGTGACGTCTGTTGGTGGATCCATTCGGACAGAGGCAAACAAGTCCCATTTTCTGGGGATCGGTCGCGCGATGCGGAGAAACTATCTCCGCTCCTTCTCTTTGAGCATGTTCTTCCTATAGTCCATGGGTGACAGCAGATAATACTTTTTGAACGCCTTACTGAAAGCGTATACCGATGAATAATTCAGTTTTGCGGCGATCTGGGTGAAATTGAGATCGGTCTCACGGATCAACGAGCATGCCGTTTCGAGTCTGCGGAAATTGTAGTAGTCCGATATGGTCTGGGAAGTTTTCTTCCGGAAGACTTTGGAAAGGTACGTGTATTCATAATTCAGTTCTTCCGTGATCTGTCGGAGGGAGCGTATCGAATAGATGTTTGCCGCGATGTATCCCATGATCTGGTAGCAAAGTTCGTCCTTCGCTGCCGGAATTTCTGCGACTGTAGACTGATTATTGAAAGATCTGATGACCTGGATGACGATCTGTCTGAAAAGCGTTTCAAGGTAGGCGTCCTTGAACATTTTTTCTTTGCTCATCTCATAGATTGCGGATGAGACGAGATGCTTCAGCTGATCGTTCCTGATCACTCTTTTCAGAGGGTCTCCATTCAGAAAGATAATGTTCTGAAGTTCATCGGAAAGATCATTGTCATGAACGAAAAAGGAGAAGAAATCGTAATGCATCGTTGTGTCTTCCGGTACGCTGATCGTATGGTGATCGAACGGAAACGACACATAGATATCATCTGTTCTAACGGGGACCTGGACTCCGTTCGTCGTGACGATCCCTTCTCCGGAAGTGACGACTGTCAGTTCGAAATAATCCCAGTGCGCGTGCTCCGGGATCAGGGCCCCGGCTTTACAGTGGGAGGTACCCAACTGAAAAGGGCTGATCTGTTCATAAGGAACCGGATCCTTGAAGAACCTTTCGTAATTATAAAGCAATTGTCCCATATTTCCCACCGCCAATCGAATTGATCGGATCTCGGAATCATTATAGTGCTTTCCTAGGTTTCTGTCAAGCGCAGCCGGCCTTTTCCGATTTCTGCAAAGCCTCTTCTGAACGGGTGTGAAGAGTCGCTGAGATCATGGCAAACAGGGATATTTTTTTGGTCGGTTTAGAACATTTACAACGCGTGCGCTTCATAGTACAATCGGTATGACCGGTCTGCGGTCAACCAGCATAAAAATTGAGGAGTTTTGTCATGCAAACAACAGTTCTGGCGGTCATCGGATGCGGAAGGATCGCGCGCAATGCCCATCTGCCCGCATTTTCAAAAATGAAAAACGTCCGCGTCAAGTGGGCCTGCGATATCATCCTGAGCAAAGCGGAAAAGCTGAAGGAAGATTTTCCGATCATAGAAAACACGGCAACGGACTATCAAACGGTGCTTTCTGACCAAGAAGTGGAAGCGGTTTACGTATTGACTCCGAATTATGCGCACTATACGATCACGATGGACGCTCTCAAAGCAGGCAAGCACGTTTTCTGCGAGAAACCGATCACGATCAATTACGAGCTTTCCCGTGCGATGGCCGCTGAAGCAGCATCGAGCGGAAAAATACTCAATATCGGCGTGTGCAACAGATACAACCGCTCGATCGAACTGTTGAAACAATACGCGGAAGAAGGCCGATTCGGAAAACTTTATCACGTCTATTGTTCGTTCAGGAGTTTTCGTTCCATTCCCGGCCTCGGAGGCGCGTTCACCACGAAATCACAGTCCGGAGGCGGCGTGCTGATCGACTGGGGCGTCCATTTCTTCGATCTGATCCTTTATATTTTGGGCGGTGCGAAATTGCAGAGCGTGACATGCGACGCCTACTGCGAGACTGCGAAAAACATGCGCGAGTATAAGTACTATGGCATGTGGGCTGAAGATACCAAAGACACCGAAAACGGCACGAACGACGTCGAAGATTTCATCACCGGATATATCCGGACAGACCGGGCCAGCATTTCTTTCAACGGGGCCTGGGCTCAGAACGTGGACAGGCAGGAGATGTTCATAGATTTTCTTGGCGACGAAGGGGGCGCGAGATTGGAATACGGAGGAAAATTCGTGTTCTGGGACACAAAGACCCTTGAAAAAACAGAACCTGAATATGAGATCACGGATATGTATCAGAACGAAAGCACGGGTTTCATCCGATCGATCCGCTCCAAGGAAAAAGAACGCAACCACATCGATCACGTGCTGGAGACGGCAAGACTGCTGGATGCCTTGTATCAGTCGGCCGGAGAAAAAAAGGAGATCGTCCTTTCATGAAGACCATAGGTTTTATCGACTACTATCTGAACGAGTGGCATGCGGACAATTATCCGGGTTGGATCAGACAGGTCAACCGGGAAACAGGCAGCCGTTTCGAAGTGGCCTATGCCTGGGCCGAAAAGGAAGATTCCGCAGACTGGTTTTGCCAGAAACACGGAGGACAAAAATGCACTTCCCTGGAGGAACTGTGTGAAAGGTCCGATTGCCTCGTCATCCTTGCCCCTTCGAATCCCGAAAAGCATCTGGAATACGCGCGCATCGCGCTGTCCTACGGCAAAAGGACTTATATCGACAAAACGTTCGCTCCGGATCTGGAAACCGCTCGGAAGATCTATTCATGCGCAGAAAAGAACGGTGCAGATCTCTTTTCCACTTCCGCTCTCCGCTACGCGACCGAACTGGATGCATATGCAGGTACGGATTCCGTCATCACGACAGGCGGCGGTTCTTCGCTTGAAGAATATATCATCCACCAGATCGAGATGATCGTCAAGCTCCTTCAGAGCCGGACGAAAGCATTGCGTGTGGAAAAACAGACCGGAGAATATATCATCTCTCTGCGGTATGCAAACGAAAAGCAGGCCGCGATGATCTATGCAGATCCGCTTCCCTTTTCGATTCTCGGACAGAGCGCCGGCACAGAGCGTTACACCGAGATTCGATCCGATTATTTTCCGGGACTCATCAAAGACATGCTGCATTATTTCGAGACCGGAGAAAAATCTTTCGACAAGCAGGAAACGTTCGAAGTCATGCGCATCCGCGAAGCGGTCCTCCTGGGCTGTAAAAAACCAGGTGAATGGATCCGGCTCGAAGACAGAACGTAAAAACAGGAGACGAAAATGGCGACTTTATACGGAAACGGAGTCAACGACGATTATCCCGCCATCCAGGAGATGCTCGATTCGGGGAGCGCGGAGATATCGCTTCCATCTCCGGAAAAATGCTATATGATCAGCCGGACGCTGAAGATCCATTCCAACCAGTGTCTGCGTCTCGGCCGGTTCACCGCGATCCGGCTGACGCCGGGCGCCAACTGTGTGATGATCGAAAACGATGATTTCGATTCATTCTGCGAAAACATCCGCATAGACGGCGGGATCTGGGACATGAATCACAGGTTTCAGCGTCCGAATCCTTTTCATTTTCCTGATGAAAACGGAAAAGATCTGTATGCCAACTGCGGCGTGCCGCGGGAAGCATTCCAAACTGAATACGTCAGCAAACTGCGCTCTTTCAATCGGGACGTCTATGCAGGACACTGCATGCGTTTCTGCAGGATCAGGCGCTTCGAACTGAGGAACCTCACGATCAAGAATCCCGTAGTCTTCGGGGTGCAGATGGGCTATATGGAAGATTTCACCGTCAGCGACATCTGGTTCGATTACACGGAAGGAAGTCCGAAATTATGGAACATGGACGGTATCCACGTGGAAGGAAACTGCAGAAACGGGTCGATCACCAACCTCAAGGGCGCCTGCCATGACGATCTGATCGCCCTGACCGCAGACGACGGTTTGTACGGACCGATCGAAAACATACTGGTAGACGGGATCTATGCCAACGGCTCACACAGCGCAGTCAGGATCCTTTCCCACGGATATCCTGTCAAAAACGTCACGATCCGCAACGTTTTCGGCAGCTACTACGTCTATTGCATCGGATTGACCAAATTTCACGGCGGTGAGGATGAGCGCGGCGTCATGCAGAACATCGTGATCGAAAACGTTTCAGCCTGTTCCTGCGAAGGGACTGCAGACGTCGGAGGCGGCTTTTATCCGCTGTTATGGGTACAGAGCGGCATCGACGTAAGCGGCCTCAGGATCAGCGGCATTTACCGCGAAGAATCGACGTTCCCTACTCCTCTTCTGCGGGTCGATGCAGGCGCGAAGGTCCAAACTCTCAGACTGCGTGACATCCATCAGAAAAACCGGCTGGGCAGACCGATGGGCTTCATCGAACTCGAAGGGGCCGTGACTGACTGTGCCCAAGAAAACGTTGAGGAAGAGTAGCCGGACCGTGTCGGTCAGACAACGAACACCTCTTCAGACCACAGAAAAACGACACTTGAACCGGAGGATCTCATCTATGCGAAAAACGATTTTGTACAGTCTGGCTATCCTTTTGCTTTTCGTACTTTTCTGCACCTTTTTCACAGGTTGCGGAACGAATGGTAACGGTGAGACGATTCATTCGGATCCGGAATCCGGCGAGTCGCAGTCAGGGCCCGGCAGTGAGCAGATCAACGCAGACCCGCCTTTCGTTCTTTTCGATGCAACGCCTGTGACGGGAAATGGTGCTAAATACCGGATCGTCACGGAAAACTTAGGCACTCCGGAAGGCGTCCGCTACATGGAAGTGGCACGTAAATCGAGCTACATATTCATCCATTGGCGCGACGACGATACCAATCAGCTCAGGCTCGGATTGGACAAAACGATCGCGCCTGATTTCGAAGGCAAACTGGTCAATCTGGTATTTGAAGTCTATGTCCAGCAAAAAGTCACGATCACAGTCGAGTACCGTACGGCAGACGGACGGACCGTCCGTTCGACCGGACAATCATCCGAAACGGACTGCTGGACGCAAGTGACGGTTCAGATTGACGCCCCGGCCTTTTCCGGCGCATTCGACGGTTACGATTTCCACGTGACGATGGAAGGCCCGGAGTTGATACGCGTCCATGAGATCCGGTTCATGCTCGGCACGGACAGATACGCCAACAAGCCTCTGCTGCGCGAGTCGCAGTGGCTGACAGACGCATATCTCGTTTCGGTCTGCGATGTGGTGTACTTCGGAGCTGCGGGAGACGGCGTGACCGATGATACGGCCGCTTTCCAGGCTGCTCTCAACTACGCATCCAGCAAAGGAGGCGGAGCGGTCTTTGTCCCCGTTGGCAAATACGTGCTGAAATCGCCGATCATGGTGCCTGACAAAGTTTCGCTCGTAGGTGACCTTCAGCCGGGCACTGCAAACGGATCTACCCTCTTCATCCTGCATGGCGAAGGTTCCTCTGACAACAGCGGCGCCGCAGTCCAGGTCTTTACTCAGAGCGCCGTCAAGAATCTGGCTTTCTATTATCCGGATCAGCGGATCGAAAACGGGAATGCCGTCAAATATCCGCCAACTATTTTACAGAAATCGATCGAAAGCATCACGCTGTCCAATCTGTATTTCGTCAACTCTTATGTCGGGATCGACTGCGCGACCGACCATTCCAATCTGTCGCTGCAGCACATCTATAACATTTACGGCTGCACGCTGAACAAAGGATACTGGAACAACGAGTCCTACGATATAGGACGGGTCGAGGATATCTTCCTGTCCCCTGATTATTGGCTGACGAGCGGTTATCCGGCTCCGTCCGAAAGCGAACTGCATGACTACTGCCTGACGAATTCGGTCGGGCTGCATCTCCAGCACATCGACTGGACCTACATCTCAGACATACATATACGCGGATACCGGATCGGGATCCTCGCAAACATGGGCTACAGTCCGGAAAACCCGACCGTGGCTTCCGGTCAGTCCAACGGGCATCTGTACAATCTGGATTTCGAAGACTGTTACTACGGCTTTTACGGCGGATCTTTTTCCTGGTTTCAGATGACCCACTGCAGGATCCATACCGTGGATGAAAACAACGCGGCGGCGATCCGGGTCCTCTCAAGCAACAGCGGTTCCCTGTCGATGAACTCCTGCGACTTCAAAGGCGGAAACCATGCAGTCGTGAACGAAGGCCAGGGGACCATGCTGTTCGGCAACTGTAAACTGGACGCGCGTGGCAAGGTCTTTGATAACAGAAACGCCAAATATTCCATGCTGAACACGACCACGGGCTCCGATCGGACCGACTACGGAAACGTCAACGTGGATGAACCGCTTTCAACCGATTTCGAAAGTATCAACTATCGTGCCGCTTACAGCACTCGTCCTTCTTCTGATGCATTCGTGGATCTGTCCGAGGAGATTACAGACGGAAAAGATATATCGAATCAACTGCAGGCTGCCATCGATTCCCTGCGCGGCAAAGGCGGAACCGTGTACATACCCGGCGGATGGTACCGTCTGGATTCTCCGGTCACCGTCTGGGAAGGCATCGAGATCCGCGGAGCCGGTGAAGGCGCGGCTGCAGGAGGTGCTGCCACCAACCTGCAGACAGATCACGGCCGGGGAGACGAAAACGGACAGGCACTGCTGACTCTCAAGGCGGGATCCGGTCTTCGCGGGCTGCGTATCCAGTATCCAAAAGTCCTCAGCCGCTCGGAAACTGACTCGAATTTTGAACCGTACGCTTTCACCGTTCGGGGAGAAGGAGAAAAGATCTATCTGATCAACGTCGCTCTGACTTCCTCCTACAATGGTGTAGACTTTGCCTCCGCCCGCTGCGACTCCCATTACGTACAATATCTGTGGGGGTGCCCGATCCATATCGGGATCGAAGTCGGAGGTGATTCGGTCGGAGGAATCATCCGCGATGTGCAGTTTACTCCGAATTGCTTCGGCGGCAACTGGCAGAACGTTTTCGCTTTCATCATGAGTTTTTCCAGATGCTTCTACATCCACGATTGCCATGATGAAGTGCTTTTTCATAACTTCACTTATGCAGGCTGGCGCGGACTCGAGATCAGCAGCGGAGCATACGACGTCAAGGTGATCAGCCACGGCACAGACTGCGGCAACCATGCAGCCTACTTCGGCGGAAACTGTACCGCTGTCCTTATCGACTCTCAATTGGTCAATCTGCCCGGAGGCACGCCGGATTACCGGGCGTATCTCTTCACGGATGATTCATTCACAGGCCGACTCCTCTTTCTCAACACCAGCGAATGGGGCGCAACCTTGCATGCCAACGAATTCAGAGGCAGCGGAAAAGTTTTGTTCTGTCAGGGCGTTATTTCGCAGACCGCAGAAACAACTTTTCAAGTCAAGGGCGGGATGGCAGGCATATACGGAACGGACTGCGCAGCAGCGTCTTCCTATGATGTCGATCTGTTTGATTCAGCCGAAGACGCTGTGGTGGTCGGCAACGTTTTCCGTGGCAGACCCGGCAGATTCAGAGGCCTTCCGGACGAGCACGACAACCAGTGAATGACCGATTCATCGGATGCCTTCGGCCCTGGAATCGATATCTGTTCGGAAAAACAGATATGAAACAATCGAATAGCAAAAGAGGTTGTTCAGACCCATAGGACTCAACAACCTCTTTTATATGGTATGGCATTAACTCTTTGTCTCGCTCCGTGCCATGGTGACCGCTGGAAAATTCAACACGATTCATAGGAACCTCCACAATCGAAACTTATGACATTTCTGCAGTAAGTTTCGACTGATCAGAGCCCATTCGAGACGATGTCATCTATCGAAAACGCCACTTTGTTATAAAAGGCACCGCTATCTGGTCCGAACTGTTCTGCGTTTGTCTCGGAATTGAGGCAATCGGCTCAAAACGGAAAGCAATCTTTCCGGGTCGCTGAGGGATGAAAGCTCTAGAGCGAGTCCGCGGCGTTTGGACGGAAAGACAAACAACAGATATTTGTCGTCCACTATGATCCGGAACATTTGCGCATATGTTTGCTCGACAGACTCCCGGACCGAAATCGTGGTTTCCACAACGAACCCGGTTTCGGAAAAAGAATAGGAATAGACGGGAGTTGCTCCGCCGCTGTCTCTTAAGAGAACTTTGTACGAGTTGTGGATCGACAATAACAGCGGTACAAACGCAATGAACACCGCCACAACGAAAGAGGGGAGCGTAATGTGCAACAAGAAATATGAGACTCCGAGTTTCAGATCCTTGATCCAGTAGCTTGTGAAAATGATCAGGTTCGTAAGTACGAAGTATATAGTGGAAACGAGCACGGTCCGTTTCCAGGATATGTATTTGAAATAGGCCAAGTTAATTGACCGGTGGAATTGTTTCGTGTAGGTCGTTTCGGCCGTACAGATGGTCTCCTGCATATCAGTCATCTCCTTGAAGAAATATCAGGCGTTGAGAGCCCCGACGGGGAGATGTCCGAATACCGGACGACATTCCGCTTCTCGAAATCGTCGATGAAGCCCGTCACGCTGAAAGAGCCGCCGCACGAGAACTACGCCTACGCGGGTGCGCGCACGCT
>JAEEGL013680207.1_pt1 | contig 35176 bp, 30 predicted proteins | sample 9134231 | NCBI WGS metagenome assembly JAEEGL01 (sample SAMN16246548, study PRJNA631951) | gut metagenome | biome: gut microbiome; feature: rumen; material: fiber-attached | host: Bos | place: Iran: Karaj | collected 2018-10 | reverse complement strand
CGGCGATAACTGGCAGCCTGGCGATCCTTACTATGTACTCGGCGACTTCGACGATTACCGTAAGACACGTGACCGTCTGTACAAGGATTACAAGGACGAGCTCGCTTGGGCTAAGAAGTGCTGGCTGAACATTGCTAACTCCGGAAGATTCTCCTCCGACCGTACGATCCAGGAGTATGCTGACGAGATCTGGAAGGTTAAGCCTATCAAGATCAAGTAATCGCTTTGATTTACAGTGTTTATCAACTGCAGGCGTCCGTTACAGGGCGCCTGTTGTTTTAGGTGTTTTTGCAATAAAACTTCAGATGGGGCAAAATTATTTGTTATTTATGCCAATGCGCCGATTGTTGTTTAAAAACCTCGTAATGCTATCATTGAATTGTGATCAGTGCTTGACACCTTGGTCACTCTCATAAAAATTTTGCCCGAACTTTTTATGTTGTTGTTTGACAGACCGCTTACCCGAGCGGTTTGTTTTTGTTTTGACATGAATTTGGTCGTCTTATAGGTAAAAGCTGATAAAGAGCATAGCTCGGATTAAGTTGGTTCTTATATTAAGGATGTTGGGACTAAGTGGTTGTTTTTTATCGCAAGGTACTACATTATATCTAAAAGAGAAGCAATATTATCGTTTTTGTTTGTGAAAGGTGTTATACTTTTTATACTTTTTAATAAGGAGAGAATAAAATGAAGTGTCCTAATTGTAATGCTGAATTGACGGATGACAGTATTTTCTGTTCGGAGTGCGGTACCCCGATAGAGCGAGCTCCGCAGCCGGAACCGATTCCTCAGCCTACTCCAATAGAGCCTGTTATCCCTGCGGGAATGAAGAAATGTGATTATTGTTCTACAGTGATTCCTTCAGACAGCATGTTCTGCCCTTCGTGCCGAAGTCAGCTATATGTTGCACCGACAGTAGAGTATTGCAGATTCTGTGGCAATCCTCTCATAAACGGCAAGTGTAACTGTCAGCGATCCATGGGCGCTGATCCGGAAGTTCGCAGATTTCAGGGGCTTAATATATCTCTTCCCAAGATGAGAGAGCCGTTTTTGGTTCCTTCATTCAATATAAATATGACATCTTTCAGTTCTTTCATCTCGTCATTTAGAGATCAAACCGGTATCAGTGAGAAATCGAGTGACAACAGTGATCCTTTCGAAAGGGATACTCTTATTGTTCCTGATTGTGTTAAGCCTGAAGATGATGAAGTTAATATTAAGCAATACAATATTGCCAAACTTCGTACCAGACCGAAGTTTATGAAGGCAGAGGGACGTCTTCAGATAACCAATAAGAGAGTTCTTTTCAGAGCTACAGGTACTTCACTTACGGGTAACCTTGTACAAGAACATGAGTTTAATCTGAATGAGATCGGAGGAATTGAGATTCATAAGGATTATAAGTTCAGTCTTCTCAATTTATTTTTCAGCATTATTCTTGAAGCCGCTATTATTACTTTGATTGTTTTGCTCAAGGGAAGTCTTGGCACTACCGGTATAGTGCTTGGAATAATACTTGGTATTATCGGAATTATTCCATCTGTTATCGTTTATAAGCGCGCGGGTTTTAAACTGTTCTGCTCAGCGATAAGTGCAGCCAGTTTCTATCTGGCTGTAAGCAGTACTGATGGCAGCAAGGGGTTCCTTATCTTCCTTCTGGTCTTAGCATCTATAGTTTATATTATCGATCTTTTGATTGTATGCTTTATACCTAATTTGTTGATCAAGATCAAAGTCAAAGGTGCAGAATCCGCAGTATTGATTGGTAGTCAGAAGTCTCTTCTCGCACGTAGAGGCGGACAGACAGGTGATTATTCCGGATTCGCGGAGATTCTGCCTTGGGAGGATACTATTCTGGCTATGAATGAGATTGGTGCATTGATTCATGATGTTCAGACTATGGGTGATATTGGCATCGCCAGATGGACGAGTGAAGGATAAATTTCAATTAATAGTATTAAATCAAAGAGGTTACATATGAACAGAATAGATACGGAAACAGGATATATCTATTTAGGCGATGTAGTTATTACCCCTGATAAGAAGATTGACGATTATAAGGAATATGAGAAAGCCGGATTGGTAAAATTTATCAACGAAATTGACGGCATTGCGGTCATAGTTGTTAATGATATGACCGATAGCAATGGAATCAATACTTATGTTGTGATCAATATTAATGAAATATTAGGATGCATTATTATAAAAGCTACCCCCATAAATATAACTACTGAAAGAATAATTGCTAGTAAGAAGTGGATTGCCGGCATGATTAATAATTCGATAGCCGAGGACGGAGATCCGTTTAGTAAAGAGTATTCCTGGGGCCATATATCTGCTAAATATAGTTTTGACCCTCACAACGGCCAAGTTGGGGGAGAAGTATTAATAGTATACATTCGAGGCTGATTATGTCTTATAATTCTACAAATGATTATTGTGTTCAAGCACGTGATTGGCAAGGTGTGGCATTAGCTGGAGAAAAGCCATACGATGAAAGACTAAAAACGAATTATTCCTGTATAGATGATTACCATATGGCCACTATACAGGATGATTGTATATATATATCCCTTACTGAAGATCAGTATAAGAAAATTGTTAGAGGCGAAAAGTTAACTGAAAAAGATGGGGTTTCTGGTTACTTTACAGATCAAGCAACTATAAATGCATGTCTTATAGAATCAGAAGATGGTAAACCCGTACTCGATAATAAAAAATTGAATCGTATGAGCCAGATAGCTCCATATGATAATGATAAGAAGGGTATCATAGGATATAAGGATCATGTGGTCTGTTTTGAGATTGATAGAGATAGACTTGAGAAGGTATCTGAAGATAAATCGCGTGATTTTAACGCTGCCGTTGCTAAATGTTGGGCTAACAATCAGTGGGGTGAGGGAGGCGCTAATCAAGGGTTTAATCCCTCAATCGTAGATTTAATTAATGAAGGTGCATTAAAGCTTGATAGTAAACGTAGTTTTACTGATCCGGATGTTTTGAGTGATAAGTCATATCAAAATGACAACCTGATGTGCAATTCCACATTATCAAGAGAAGAATTTGAAAATCTAGACAGCAGAAAAATAGCATATAATGCATTTTGTATTAATGGAAATACTAGGAATCCACCCGATAGTGTTAAGTCAATGATGGGTTTCCCTTTAAATAACCAGCCTGTAAAAAGCGATACAGGACACTCAATCCCTATAGCAAAAGGTAAAGAGGAATCTCATGGAACTGTGGCTATTCCATCCGCATCAGGTGATCCGTCGCCTCCTGCTGACGAAAAAGGAAAACCGGCAGAATCCAAAGCCGAGGAGCCAAAAACGGTGGATGAGGCATCGGAGCCTGAGGAAAAGCAACAGGAAACTTCAGATCTTAATGAACAGTCTGATGTTGGAGTAAAGCCGGAAGAATCCGCTGAAGAACAGGCTAAGACAGAACCTGAGCCTGAGCAGCAGGAGACGTCAAAAGAGGAGAATCAGGACGAGTCTGAAGCGGAGGATAAGAAGACCGAAGAAGAACAAACTCAGTCAGAAGACGAAGCTCAAGAACATAAAACATCGGAAGAAGAGTCACAAGCAGAGTCTGAAGATGAACAACAGGAAACTTCAGATCTGAATGAACAGTCTGATGTTGGAGTAAAGCCGGAAGAATCCGCTGAAGAACAGGCTAAGACAGAACCTGAGCCTGAGCAGCAGGAGACGTCAAAAGAGGAGAATCAGGCAGAATCTGAAGCGGAGGATAAGAAGACCGAAGAAGAACAAACTCAGTCAGAAGACGAAGCTAAAGAACAGAAAGCATCGGAAGAAGAGTCGCAAGCCGAGTCTGAAAACAAACAACGTGAAAATTCAGATCTTCAGGAACAGGCTGAGTCAGAAACACAGCAGCAGGGATCAGCTGAGAATCAATCACAGACGGGGCCGGAACCTGAATATCAGAAGACCGCCGAAGAAAAGCCTGACGGTCCTGAACCGGAAGCTGAAAGTCAGGGAAACGTGCCTGACGGTCCGCAGCTATCTGAACAGAATCAAGAAGAAACAGAGAAATCTGAAGGTCCTGAGCCTGATATGGATAACGAAACAGAAAAATCCGAATCTAATGCGCAGGATCAGGAGGAATCGCATGGAGAATCAAATGACCAGTCTGAAGAAGCGGGTTCTGAGATTGATAATCAAGGTCAGAGCTCAGAAGTTCCGGAAACTCAGACTGATAATCAGGAAGTATCCAATGATATGTCAAATGAATCCGTACCCCCAATTGATAATCAGACCGAGGGTCAGGATGCAATAAATGATATGTCAGAAGCAAATGAGCCCAACTTGGAGAATCAGGAGGATATCTCAAATGGGCCTGAGATTCCGTCTGATGATATTGGAGAATCTAATGATATGCCAGTAGCTCCTGAGCCGGAACTAGATAATCAAGAGGGGCTTGCTGGAGGTCCTGAACCTATGAATAACAATGATTCTATGGCTCCGGAACCACCGGCGCCCTCTCAGAGTTACGATATGGGAATGTGATCAATTATAAAGGAGATACAGTTATGCCAATTACGGGTGCTAATAAGCCGGCCGGAAGACCATTACAAAACAGAGTATTTCAGCAGATGAATAACAAAGCAGCTGCACCGGTTGCGGCTCCTGCAAGTTATGCCGAATCTGAGAGAAAAGATGATAGGGATGTTAAAGTCCCGAGCCTATCGGTTCTGTTTGGTAACGAATTGAAAGAGATTCCGCCTGAGCTTGATGCAAGCAAGGCAAAGATACATTTATATGGTACAGATAAAAACGGAAATGCGCTTAAGGTTCCCATATCTGAAGATCTCCTTAGTAGACACTTTATGTTGCTCGGCGGAATCGGAACCGGTAAGTCGAATGCTTTCTTTCAGATAGTTCATCAGCTTAATGATGTTCTTACTGAAAAAGATGTCATGATTATTTTTGATACCAAGGGAGACTTCTTGCATGAGTTTGGTAATGATGATAAATCTGTAGTCATAAGTAATGACGGAACTGCTCGCGGCCCTGACGGTAAACCTGATTATTGGAATATCTTTAATGAGATTGCTGATGATGAGCAACAGTATTCCAGCGTTATGGAAATATCAAAGAGTTTATTCAAAGAAGCCTGTGAGAAGACAAGTCAGGTTTTCTTCCCGAACGCGGCAAGAGATATCTTTATGGCAATAATGCTGTTCTTCCTTAAAGATGCCAAGAAGAGAGGCGAGAATAATTTCCTCAGCAACAAATGCCTCATTAATTATATTAATTCGAGAGGTTCGGCTGAAATCAGAAATGTGTTGAATTCCGATCCGAGCACAAGAGCTATGATCAGTTATATTTCATCAGACGAATCACCTCAAACACAGGGCGTTCTATCGGAATTACAACAGGTGGTTCGTAATATTTTTGTTGGGAATTTCTGCCGTGAAGGTTCACTCGGCATTAAGAAACTGGTTCGTGAGAAGAAGGGAAGAAAGATCTTTATCGAGTATGATCTTAGCTATGGTGAGACGCTAACACCTATATACAGCTTGATGTTTGATATAGCGATTAAAGAGGCTTTGGGACGTGGAAAAAGTGACGGAAATGTATATTTCATTACCGATGAGTTCAGACTGTTGCCTAACTTGGTCCATATTGATGATGCGGTTAACTTCGGCCGAGGAATGGGAATCAAGTTCATGATAGGTATTCAGAATGTTGAGCAGATCTATGACAATTATGGAGAAGCCAGAGCAAACAGTATCCTGTCAGGATTTCTTACATCTTTGAATTTCAGAGTTAATGATCCAAGATCTAGAGAGTTTATAAAAGAAAAGTTCGGAAGGAATATCAAGAAGGCAACATTTATTAGCAATAACTCTCAGAACAAGGGCTTAGTTGAGGAGAATCGTGACGGCTATGTCGTTGATGATTGGGATATGACTCATCTGAATATAGGTGAAGCAATTATCGGATTCCCTGGAATGGATCCGTTCACATTCCAGTTTAATTTGTATCCGAAGCTAGGGTGATAGGAACATGATGAGGAGTTATACATGATTTGTCCTAATTGTGGTGCTGAAATAAAGGATGGTTCGAAATTCTGTAACAAGTGCGGATTTAAAATTGAAGTACAACCGGTTGCTGAACATATCGAAAACATAACGTGTGCTAATTGCGGTGTTGCGTTGGCTCCCGGCGCGAAGTTCTGTAAGAGGTGCGGTACGCCTGTTGCACCGACGGTGGTGCAGGAAAAAGCGCCTGAGAAATATGAAAATTCTGTGCAGTCGGAAGCCCCGGTTTGTAACGCGGAAACTACACAGTCTGTAGAAGAAATTGTGCAACCGAAAGAGATTGTGCATCACCAGGAGCCTTCCAAACCTGAAAGGTCTGTGGGCAACGAGGAGACTTTACAGGCTGAAACTCCTGTACAGCATGATCAGCTTGTCGGTAGAGAGGAACCGTCGCAAGGAACAGAGAATATATGGGATTTGAGCGCTCCCAAGAAGCCTGGATTTGAATGGAAGAGGACATACACTTATATTGCTATTGGTGTCGGTGCGGCTATCCTTCTTTTGGTCCTGATTCTGATTCTTTTGAAGATAAAGAACAATAGTGAGCCGTTGCCGTCTGAGACAATGGAGGAGACAACGGTCGAGACTGTAGAGACTACTGTTGAGACACAGCCAGTAATTGAGGCTGAGGCAGTAGTAATGAAGTTCGAGGATCATTCATTTGCCTTCTATTCCAGTGTTGATTCTTGGGAGGAAGCGGAGCAGTTCTGTGAGTCTCAGGGAGGACATCTTGCAGTGGTTGATTCTCAGGAAGAGAATGATGCGCTCTATGCATTTGCTCAGTCGCAGGGATGTGACAATGTTTATATTGGTTATTCCGATGCCGGGAATGAAGGTGTATGGGAATGGGCAGGAGGTGAGACTTCCGGGTATACCCATTGGCAGGAGGGTGAGCCTAATGCTTATACCGAAGATGAGAATTATGCTGTCATAGGTTATCAAGGATATTGGTATGATACCGCATATATTCCTTCCGAGGGTATCTTTGTCTGTGAGTGGGATTGTGACGTCATTGGCACGGTAAACATTGATGCCTCTGAACTCCCTGTGGTTGAGACAGTCGAAGAACCTGTTATTTATGATGAGCCTGTACAAGTACCTTTGGATCAGCTTCCGGAATTTGAACAACTTTCAACATTCGTAAGGGGTTGGGATGAAGACTACGACTGCAATGCCATTCCTGATTATGTAACGGTATATAACATGTTGACTGCCATTAATAACGACAGTCCGCAGGTCGGAATCATCTTCTCATCGCTGTTTAGTGATATAACTGAGGAAGAGTCTGCTTTCGATGGTATGGATCCTATGGGTTACGGTTATACATTCCGTATAGATTCGTCTTTTGTTAATTGGGCAGAGATTAATATTCTGAATATGTCTGAGTCTGATATGGAAAGAATCAATGGTGCTGTTCCTTTCGATCCTGCGAATGAACCAGATCCCTGGATCTATATGTCAGGAGATGGTTATTACTACTATCAACGTAACTTTGCGGCTAATCCTGTTCAAAGCTGTGTTCAGGATGCATATTTTGACGGGCAGTATTACTACATACAGGCAAGGTTTTTTGTTGAAGAAACATCTGAATTGGATGCTCAAGAGTGGTATCGATACTACACGATGGAATTGAAAAATATTGACGGAAGGGACTATTGGACTTTGATTTCGAGTAGTCTTACTTCCAATATCGGAACCGGCTCGTCAGACTGGGCTGAGGCATATGCTGCTATGGTTCATTCTGTTAGTTGTACTGACTTTGACGATCAGTGGGGTTATTATCCTGACGGATCCATCGTATTCGGATTGGCATATATCGACGGGGATGATATACCGGAACTTATAGCCTGTGATTATGAAGGATCAAGTGCATCTGAATCGGAATATGCATCATATAATGTTTATACTTATGTTAACGGAGGTGTGGTCTGTACCGGTACGATCAGTAACGCATATACCTGGTATAACCCAACCCTTAATCAATTATCTTCATCTGACGGAGATGATCAGATGGGGGCTGTGCGTTATTATTCCTATTACAGTCTTAATGAAGATCATACTTTGTTAACTCAAGTAAGTTATGCATCATCTGTATATGATATGACCGCATATGACTGGCCTGAATCTGCTTCTGACGACTTCGATTATTTCTATATGTATGATGCAGATTACAACCTTATTCCGATAAGTGAAGATGAGTTTAATAACGGTACATATTATGATGACAATACATCTGTATATCTATTCGATATTATGACTTCAACTGCAGACGGATTTGCTGAATATGTAAGCGGTATGAATTGAAGATAAGGAGAATGGCGAATGAGTTGTCTTACGGCAAATAAGTCTAAGTGTGAATCATGCGGTATAGCTTATCTGTCATTTAATAATGCCTCGGTTGAGGTTTGTCCTGCGTGCGGGCGGCCTTTGATGAGTCAGGGGAGAGTTAACTTTTATGATCAGGATACTAAAGGTATTTATCCTGTAAGAATGAATCCGCAGACAGCAGCAGAGTCTTACAAAAGAGTTTTGAAAAGAGGTCTTGCCCCCAAAGAAGTTATCAGTAAGATTAACCCTGAAAGAATGAGATTGGTATACTATCCAATTCGTAAAACTGTCTACAGCTACAATGCTGTAGTTACTGTAAAAAGTAAGTTTAAGAAGAAAAAATATAATGAATTAACTCAAAAAGACTATTACGTAGTGACAGATACGGAAGATTCTTTGCCTTCAGACGGATTCCTGGTTCTTAGGGAAGTTGCAAATTCTCAGTTTAACCGTTCCAGCTTGGAATATAAATTCGGTGAAGAAAGCAAAGACCTTTTTGAGGATTCTTTAAGAGAAAATAAAAAGAAACATACACCGCTAGAGGTAAAAGAAAGAATGATGAGTTTCCCTGATGATCCATCGAATCTTCCTCCGGTTGTTGATGTAAATGTCGATAGTAGTGCTTATCCTAATGAATTGTTCAGAAAGAATTGTTTGGACCGTTTAGGTGATCAGGTAATGGATTATTACAAGGATTGTAATGCAAACTACGGATATGAGTCCGGTTCGAGATTGGTAATTCTAGATCGATTGATAACACATTTTAAGGAAGAATCTATTCAGTATGTTCCTACTTGGGTATCCTCCTATGATTATAAAGGGCAAGTATACTGGTTTGGTTATGATGAGTTATTCAATCGAGCTGTTGGACTCAAGAATCCTGTGTCAGGCGGAAAGGTTGTTGTAAGAGTGCTGACCATAGTGGGCGTTATTTTGGCGCTTTTTATTGGGTTTTTGATATATCAGTTGATTAAGAGACTTAATATACCGACGCATAATGATTATTCAAATTGGACTCCTCCTGAAAACCCGGTGCCCGGTGCACATTATATGCCGGCTCCGGCAGGGATAATTCTTATGAGTCTTAAGTTGATGATAAATCACTTGTCGATAATTCTTTTGTAATTAACTGATGCTGTTAGTTGTAAGGGAAAAGGTAAATGCCGACGGTTTTGAACCGAATCGGTTCTGATTTCCGGGTTAAAAATTGTCACAAAGGTACTACAGTTAATATGAGCTTACATGCAGAAAGGAAGGAAAAATGGATAAAGAAGCAACAATGAAACAATTGCAGTCAGTAGAGGACAATATCAGGGAAACGCGGGCAAGACTATGTTCTAAAACTGAAAGCATTCCTGCCAGTGTGTTGGAGATGGATCTGGGAATGTATGAGAGAAGATACAAAAGAGCGTTGCTGGACTTGACCCCGGATGAGTGTGTTGAGATAAAAATGTATGCTGAACAGCAGGGTGTAAAACTTGAATTTTTTGATATCTACATTCCTACCGCTGAAGAGAGGGCAGAACATGAGAGATCTCTTAAGGCAATTGAAGAGTTTGAAGCACGAGAGAGCCAGAATCCCGAATATATAAAAATGCAGCAGGCTGCCTTGGAAGATCTTCATTCAATATTTGAACCCAAGAAAAAGAAAGGTCTCTTTGGCTTGTTCGGTAAGAAGTGATTATCAGTCGGGTTAGGGAGGTTATTATGCGCGAAGGAAACATCATTAAGAGAACTTTGGCAGCGATGCTCGCGTGCGTGATCGTATTTACGGGCGGCATCGGCATCACGGCGCGCAGGGCGCTTGCTTATAATGCGGGCGTCGAGGCGTTCGTTAACAGCCTTTATTCAGACTGCCTGGGAAGAACCGCGGATCCTGCGGGCTTCAACGACTGGTGCACAAGGCTTACCAACGGCTCCATTACGGGTAAGCAGGCTGCATACGGCTTTTTCTATTCAAGTGAATTCATTAATACTGAGATGACCTGCAGTCAGGCAATTGATATTTTCTACAGGGTTTTTCTTAACCGTGCTGCCGATCCTGCAGGCAAGGCTTACTGGCTCGGTCAGATTTCGCAGATCGATTTTATGGGCGATCTCGGCACGCTCTTTACGGGCTTTGCCGACAGCACTGAGTTTGCCGATAAGTGCGCTTCTTACGGCATAATTGCAGGGCCTCATATTAATGTGGCTACCGGTACGGCTTCCGGGTTTACTGTTGATACCACGGCTACTGATGCCAGAGGTATCACGGGGTCCTCCGGTTATCCCGGCGACATCAGCGGCATACAGTGGTACTACGATAACGGATTCCGCGAGTATAACATCTATTTGGGACTTGGCAGGTATCAGCGTTGCCTTTACAGGGAGTTTGATTGTACCGCTGAATACAATGCCATCAATAATTACAGAGCCGGTATGGGTCTTGCTCCATATAATGTGTATACAGACGGACCGTTCCATGATTATGTGCTGATCAGGGCGATCGAAGTTGCATACAATTTTGATCACTCTTCTCCATGCTATTGGGCATATCCCAAGTATATGAATGTCGTTATTCCCGAAGAATCACATCATGCCCCGGACATGCCTGTGCTAGGTGTGACTGTCACAGAGAATATACTCAGCGGTTCTACTGATATCTATCTGCCGTTTGACTACTATGTGAATTCTCCTATGCATGAGAAGGAGTACAGATACCGTATGTTCTGGGACGGATCGGAATATGTGGACCTTGGGGATAATCACCAGAATCATAATATGGCTGCCGCCAGTGTTGAAGTTTATTTTGTTCTTGATGACGGCACTATCACAAGCAGGTCGCCTATGGCTACTGATACTACTATAGTTCATCATTTTGAGGACATGCCGTTCAACTCTTTCTATGATGAAAGAACTACCGGCAGATCTGAAGTCGAGATCTTCTGGATATAACGCAACAGAACAGGGACCGCTTCTTCGGAGGCGGTCTCACTTCGAAAATGTAACATAAGGTGGAACAACGTTCACATTTCTCTTAACGCCGATGATTATTGAATCGGCGTTTTTTGATGTCCTATTAATGGCCCTGACAGCTCCGTTTTTGACCCCGAAAAACGGGAAAAATCAGGGGTTCAAGTCTATTGCATCATACTGCTGATCGAGTGTAAGGTTTTTTATATGGAACCGGGGATTATTAGTAAAGAATACTATATCGGACGATATATCTATCTGACCGGAGAACTGAGGAAAATTCCGGACATTTCTTTTGCGCGCATCGGGAAATATGACGGAGTGTGCATCAGGTTTACGGATCCCGAGACCGGTAATCCCGTGCGCAAGAGATTGACTGAAATGAATAAGGATTGGGAACGGTACAGGGTAATTGCAGTACGCAAACTTGAACTTCAGAAACAGTTCAATAAACTTCTTGCGAACTGGAAATCAGATCATAAAGGCCGCCTTGATGTTTTGGCGCAGGATTATGAGCTTTGTCCCGACACGGATAACAGATTCAATTCAGAGTTTTGGAATTCATTGGAAGCGGATTGCAATCCTTTTCCTAAAGAGTTTCCGACTGTGCATAACGGAATAATCATGCGTTCGGATTTTGAGGCGGAAGTTGCCGGATTATTGGAGGATATGGGTATCGAGTATAAGTATGAGGTTGCTCTTGATCTCGGATATCGTAAACCGTTCTATCCTGACTTTGCGCTTCATTATCCGGAGTTCAACCGATGCGGATTTGTAGAGGCGCTGGGCGGACTCGGCGGTATGAAATATGTATCTCACACATCATTTGGTTTTGATGCCTTTGCTAATAAAGGTCTGTATCCGAACCGCGATGTTGTCTATATTCCTGCAGACAGGGAGTACAAGCCGGATCAGGAATCCATAAAGCGCATGATAGGTGTTATGTGTGATACTTTGGCGAGGCAATACATAAGGCGTAAGAGCTGATCGTTGGCTGAAATGTTGGCTAAGTTTGAAATAAGCCAATGATTTTGACAATAGAAAGCATCTATTGGCTGAAACGTTGGCTAAAGTTGTAAAAAGCCAACAAATCAGCCAACAGAACTTAAGAATACACCTCGATCACGTTAACTTCGGGTCTGGCGCCGATGCGAAGCGGCAGGAAGACGCAGCCGACGCCCTTGGAGATGAACAGCTTGATGCCGTTGACTTCGTGAAGGCCCGAGATTATGCCCTGATGCGGCAGTTCGTCGTGCCTGAGCTTGAATTCCAGACCGAAGGGTGTCCTGATCTGGCCTCCGTGTATGTGGCCTGATATCATCGCGTCTATCTTGAAGGAGACAGAAGGCATGTGCAGCACGAGATCGGGGTTGTGCGACAACAGGATATAGGACTTGTAATCCAGACCTGCTGACGGCGCCGGAGGCGTGCCCCATACGCGGTTATGCCTTCCTGTGTCTTTGACACCCGCGAAAGCGATATAGCGGCCATCTCGTGCGGATTTTAAGTACTTGATGCATCCGTCCATGTTGTCGAAAGGGAATACCCCTATATCTTCAGAGTCACACGGTGCGTCGTGGTTGCCGGTAACGGCCATGAAGGGGATCTGAAGCTCACGGCATACTGCAGCTATCTTGATAAAGTAATTGAGCGCCTTAAGGGTGTGCCTTGCGTGGCTTGCGATATCACCGCCGAAAACAACTGCATCGATACCGCCGGAAGCGCTTTCCTCGCGGATAATGCGGACGATCCTCTTCGCGGGGATAAAGCAGAACTCCTTATGAAGGTCGCTGAAGTAAAGTATGCGAAGATCGGGTGTTCCGTCACCGGAAGCCTTTCCCGTAACGAGCTTATCCCGGGCAATCTTAAGGCAGGCGGCTTCGATAAGCCCCCATAAAACAAGTATTACACCGACTGTTAAGACAGCCGCCACGATGATCAGTAAAGCAGTTCTCATAAAATCTTAATTTTCTTCTTTTTATTATAATACTTTTATTATATAATACGTGATAAATCGTAAACATATGGATTAAGGAGGACTTAAGTCATGCCTAAGACAGAGATCAAGTACGAGATCATCAAGACTATCGGAACTCTCGCTACCAACAAGTCCGGTTGGAAGAGAGAGGCTAATATCGTTAAGTGGAACGATGGTAAGGCCAAGCTCGACATCAGAGATTGGGGCCCGGACCACGAGAAGGTAGGTAAGGGTATTTCCCTTAACGCTGAAGAGGTTGCTATCCTTAAGGAACTCCTCGAAGATTACGATCCTTCCGAAGCTGAGGCTTAATAATTGAGAAGCGAAGAGCGCGCCGGTATAATAGCGGCGGTTCTTCTGCTGCTGTGGGGGACATTTCTCACCTTTCCCTTTCATCTGTTCACTGTATTTCTTGAACGGATAACTGACACCGCTTGCGGTGTTGTGCTGGGATCGGCACCTGTCATCGTTGTTCAGATCATTAAGATCTTACTTCTGGCGGGTGTAGAGATTCTTCTCCTTCTGGTTTCCAAGACCAGGTTCGCCTGCTATATTCCCGTGTCGGCACTCCTGCTGACATCGATCTCTTTTGTACTTCGTTCGGTACAGACAAGATCATTCGATACGAAGACGGGAGCAGCGCTCGCAGTCATATTAGTTTTGACGGCTATAATCCACCTTTTCAGAGCGGAGAAGATACTGCTCTGGGAAGGTGATATTTTTATCTATTCGATCAGCATCCATTTGATCACAAGCTTAGTCGCAGCACCGCTGGCGGCTTCATACGTCATCATGGATAAGATCCTTTACATTAATCATTATCACGACACGGACATGTCGGGGGCATTCGCGGGATTCCTTACTCTGCCTGCATTTGTCTGGGGCCTGTTCTTCGTGATCTTACTATCATTACCGGTTGTCTATTACAGCTTCTCAAGGAAGAAAGCCTGACGGGAGGTTTTATATGGAGCAGATGAGTCTTTTCGAGCAGGGTCTCGGTGAGCCTGATGTACCCTCTGATATCAAAGAAGAATACGCGAAGCTTGTATCCACGCTGAACTACCATGCCAAGCGCTACTACGACGAAGATACGCCGGAGATCAGCGACTACGAGTACGACATGATGAATAACCGCCTTAAGGAGATCGAGAAGCAGTATCCCACGATCGTAAGTCCCGATTCCCCGTCGCTTCGCGTTGGTTGGAAGGCAGGCAAGGGCAAGAAGGTAAAGCATAACGTGCCCATGCTCTCTTTGCAGGACGTGTTCAGCAAGGAAGAAGTGTATGAGTTCGTTAACTCGATGAGAAACGAGCTCGGAGAAGACACGGAGTTTCTCGTAGAGACCAAGATCGACGGTCTGTCTATGGCTCTGCGTTACGATAACGGTATCTTAACGACGGCAGTTACTAGAGGCGACGGCATCACGGAGGGCGAGGATGTCACCGAGAATGCTGTCGAGATCGAAGACGTTGTGAAGAAGATGCCTCACCCTATCGAGTACATCGAGATCAGAGGCGAGGTCTACATGACGCGCGAGGCTTTCGATGCAGTTAATGAGGCTGCAAGCGCCCGCGGCGAGAAGATTTTCGCTAATCCCAGAAACTGTGCTGCAGGTACATTAAGGCAGCTCGATGCAGGCGTGACCCGCGAGAGAAATCTGTCTCTTTTTATCTTCAATATCCAGGAGACGAGAGGGAAGACTTTCAAGACGCACAGCGAAGGATACGAGTTCCTAAGAGAGAACGGCGTCAGGACCATAGACATGTACTTCAAGTGCAAGACCGCAGACGAGGTCTGGGACGCGATCCGGAAGATAGGAGATGCCAGAGGAGAGCTTGCTTACGATATCGACGGCGCTGTTGTTAAACTTAACGACATTGCGGCCAGAAGCAGGCTCGGCACCACGATCAAGTTCCCGAGGTGGGCCATCGCTTATAAGTACCCGCCGGAAGAGAAGGAGACAAAGCTTCTTGAAGTAGAAGTAAACACAGGAAGGACGGGACGCGTAACGCCTGTTGCCGTCTTCGAGCCCATAAGCCTGTGCGGCACTTCCGTATCGCGTGCGACGCTTCATAATCAGGACTTCATCGACGAGATGGGGATCGGAATCGGCGACACTCTAATTGTGTATAAGTCGGGCGAGATCATCCCTAAGGTAAAGGGTGTAAACAAGAATAAACGTCCGTCAGACTGGCAGCCATACAAGCTTCCCGAGAACTGCCCCGTATGCGGTCACAAGCTCGTAAGAGAAGCAGATGCGGCGGACCTTAAGTGCGTTAATCTTCAGTGCCCCGGAACGATCGTTAACTCCATCCTTAACTTCGTAAGCAGAGATGCGATGAATATCAAGGGCTTCGGCTACGAGCTTGTTAAGGCGCTCGTTGACGGCGGCTATGTTAAGGACTTCGCGGATATATTCACCCTTAAGGAGAAGAGGGAAGAGCTTATCGAGAAGAAGGTGCTGGGTCTTGCCAAGAACACGGATAAGCTTCTTGGTGCGATAGAAGACTCTGCAAAGGAAGCTACGGCCGAGAATGTCCTCTCGGGCCTCGGTATACCTAACGTAGGCAAGGCGACATCCAGAGACCTTCTTAAGGCATTTAAGAGCATAGACAACATCATGGATGCATCCGTCGAGGAACTGTCTTCCGTGGAAGGCATCGCACTCGTGTCCGCAGAGGGCATAAGAGGTTTCATGAGCGACGAGGGCAACCGCGAGCTCATAGGAAGACTTAAGGCAGCTGGACTTAACTTCGAGAGTGAGAATAAGGTGCTGTCCGAAGTGTTCGCGGGCAAGACTTTTGTCATAACGGGAACTCTTCCTACGATGTCGCGCGACGAGGCTGCGAAGTTCATCGAGAGCAACGGCGGCAAGGTCGCATCATCGGTGTCAAAGAAGACAACATACCTCGTAGAAGGTGAGGCTGCGGGCTCTAAGGCCGTAAAGGCAAGAGAACTTGGCATCACGATCATTAACGAAGACGGGCTTAAGGCTTTGGCCCGGGGTGAAGCATGATTGACATCGCGTGGGAGAAAGCGCACATAAGGTCGCAGATAAGAGAGCAGCGTAAGTTCCTCTCGGAAGAGGAGCTTGCTTCGTGCGGCAAGGACCTCCTTAATGAATTCAAGGCCATTCTCAAGGAAGATAAGAACTTCAAGAAGACATTCGAAAAGGCCCGCTCCATAGCCGTGTATAAGGCAGTAAGAGGGGAGCTTCCGTGTGACGCTCTCGCAGACTATATAAGAAACTCCGGCAAGAAGACTCTGTACCCCAGAGTGGAGGGGGATGATATGGAGTTTGTAAAGATCGGTAACCCCGGCAAGGAACTTGTGCCCGGTAACTTCGGCATCCCCGAGCCTTCTTCTAAGCTGCCCGCTGCTGATAATAAAGACATCGATATCGTTATCGTTCCCGGCATCGCATTTGATGAGGAAGGCAATCGTCTTGGGCAGGGCAAGGGTTACTACGACAGGTGGATCGGGAGCATAGAAGAGAGCAAAAGACCGCTTCTTATCGGAGTGTGTATGAGGTTCCAGCTTATGAGTGAAGTTCCGTCAGAGACTTCCGATATTCCCGTAGATATGCTATTGTGCATATGAGGTGAGAAATTGAAATACTTTATCGCTAATCTTGCTATACACGTGCTGATTACACTGGTGCTTATGGTGATCGTTATTGTCTTCTCCAACCGTAACAGGAAGAGGAAGACCAAGTATGTGGTCACTTATTTTGTGCCTACGGTTATGGCGGTATTAACGGCTGTGTATATGTTCAATATAACAGGTCCGAGACTTCTCGACCTGTCTGATGTAGCGACGCAGAATTATTATTCATATACGGGTGTGATCGATTCGATATCTGTCTTCAATAACTGGCTTGAGATAGACGGTGAGTTATACTACATCAATCCCATGAGAGATCTTCCGAGAGAAGGCGCCAAGGTTAGGATCCGTTATACAAGATACTGTAATTACGTAATCTCTGTTGAGTCAGTTGAAGACCTTGATGTAAGCGGTGCTATCGACGAAGAGATGGAGACAGCAGTAGAAATTCCCGGTTAATCCCCGCTAAGCCCCATAAACATTGAAAAATCCGTTCCAAAAGGCCGTTTTTTTACCAACTTTTGGGAATCGGACTTTTTTGCTTGCATATAAGGGTTTCCCCATAGCAAAATTAATACATGGAATAAACTTTGTGCGGGGGACAGAATATGGATAGCAAATCATACCAGAATAGCAGAAGAGGATCCGAGACAGGCATATATATCGTATGCTCCGATAAAGCACTTCTCGATAAGATCAATACCATGCTCAGGTTCAAGGGCGTAATAGGAGTCGCCGATGCTGAAGGGAAGTATCATTACTTCGTGGACGGAAGAAAGACTTTTGCCAAGGTTATAACCGAGGTAGATGAGATCGTAACCCAGAATGCGGAGAACATACAGCTTGATGCACCTGAGTCCATGGTAGTATCCGCGGTAAGATCCGTACTTATCTTCTACGACTTTGACATGTCTCTTATAGGAACCACTGCGATGTATGAGATACTGCGCAGGATGGTCATCTACAGGGATGTGTACTACCATGGTGTGCGTGAGCTTTATGCGATCGCTGCTGACAGACTGAAGCTGTCGTATGAACAGACGGAGAGGGATATTAGATATTCGGTCAAGAAGAGCAGCCTGTGTAATGAAGGCTTGAAGACTACGGAGATGTTCCGTCTTCTTGCCGATGAAGTCAATTACAGATTGGAAGAAATGAAAAAGCAGCCGGTATAACGGCTGCTTCTCTTAAGAACTAAATCAATAAGAAGATATTACTTCTTGCACTTCTTCTTGGAGTTAACCTTCTCCTTGAGCTCCTTACCAGCCTTGAAAGCGGGAGCCTTAGAAGCCTTGATCTTGATTGTCTCGCCTGTAGCAGGGTTACGACCCTCACGAGCAGCTCTCTCCTTAACCTCGAATGTACCGAAGCCTACGAGAGTAACCTTGTCGCCGGAAGCGAGAGCGCACTCGATAGACTCGATAGTAGCCTTAAGAGCAGCCTCAGCGTCCTTCTTGGAAAGGTCAGCCTTCTTAGCGATTGCATCAATCAGTTCTGTTTTATTCATAGAATGCCTCCTGTTAGCCTTTAAAATAGGCAATTTGCATAAATAATTATCTAATGAACAGACAATGATGTCAAGCCTTTTTGTTATTTAAATTTGAGCGATTTAACAATGTTATTCCCTTTATCTACAAGGGTTTGCGGGTGCAAGACAATCAGTAGATGGCAGCCTTCAGCTCGATGTGGAATGTGGTGCCTTTACCGATGGCACTGTCGACACTGATCTTGGCATCGTGTCTGTCGATGATCGTCTTGACTATGGACAGTCCGATACCGGTTCCTTTGATGTTCTTGCCGGAGTTCTTAGCACGGTAAAAACGGTCAAAGATCATGGGGATCTCGTTCTCTGGAATACCGATGCCGTTATCCTTGATATCGATGTTGACTGTCTCATAAGGAGTCTTTGCATCCGCTTCTTTACGGTATGCCTTGACCTCGATCTTAGCTTCGTCGTAAGTGTAGTTGATCGCATTGGAGATGAGATTCTCGAATACGCGGCTTAACTTCTTGGGGTCGCCCTTGATGAACAGAAGATCCTCGTCGGGAAGATCTACGATGAACTCTTTCTTTGTCTCCGCAAGATCAGCTTCGTACATCATGCAGATCTCATCGAGAAGCTCAGTTACAGATATATCGATAAACTGGAACTCGTTCGTGTTGGACTCGAGACGTGTAAGCTCGACGATATCTGAGATGATCTGCTCCATCTGTTCTGCTCTTCGGATGATATTACGCAGATAATTCTCCTGCTGCGAAGGATTCATCTTGGCACTCGGTGACAGTAAGATCTCTGCATAACCTCTTATCGCAGTGATAGGAGTACGAAGGTCGTGGGACACGTTCGACAATACGTTCTTACGCGCCTGCTCGTTCTCGAGAAGCTTCTTGTTGGTGTTATAAAGATCCTTGTTGATCTCGGAGATACGAAGCGTCTTCTCCTGTACAAGGAACTGCATTCTGTCCATCGTGTCTTCAAGAGCTCTCGCCTGGATAACGTAACGTGAGATGAAGTAGAACTCGAGTGTTAGGTTAGCCAGAACAAAGTAGATCGAGTATGTAGGTACGTTCATGACCCTGTTGTAGTTGGCAAGCGCGTTGGCACTGAAGAATACCTGGCATACTACCGCTATGGTCACGAAGAAAGATATTTCCTCGCCGTAGTGACGGAAGATGAGATTATAAGCTGTAAGCAGCGTTACGAAAATCGTGAATGCGACCTCCGGCATCAGCGGGAAATAAGCACTGAAAGGAGGTCTGGCATATATCGCCCAGAGTATGATAAGAATTCCTGTTATGAGGACGGTCATAGGAGCTACACGTGCTATGAGATACTTCTTGAGTCTGTCTTCGAAAGCAAAGAATGCATCAATGAACACAAAGAGCATTGTATTAAAGGCTATGAATAAGACGAACTTAAGAAGCTCTCTTGTATAAGCATCGAGAACAACGAAGCTGCAGTCTATGACAGTGTATGCCAAAGCAAGGAATTCCACCGCGATAAAGATATAGAAGAACGATCTGTTCTTGAATGTCCTCGATATGAGAAGACCTCCGATGAGGATGAACAGGAATAATGTCAGCTGTATCATCAGCCATAACGCCGGTATGACGGAAGGTGACATCGAATCGGTTGATGGCGTCAGAGCCGGCATGGATATGATACCGGGATTGTTGATCTTGATATTCGTACTGACTGATATCATGACTCTTGCCACGCCGTCGGCATTAGGAATGATCGGCACATATCCGTAGCCGAATCCTATCGTGGGCGTCCACTCATCTTCTCTTCCCCAGAGGAAGCCGAGGTTGTTGTCATTGCAGTAGATCCTGACAAGACCGTTTGCATTAGGTATATCAAGATAATAGGTCACGTTGGGATCATTAAAGACGAAGGTGATAAGATACACTCCGCATGCTTTACGCTTGCCTTCTCTTTCTATGATCCTTGTCTCGGGCATGCCTTCGCAGTTATACCACTCGGCATCATCGCCCAGGCTTTTCCATCCTCCGAGTGAAGATATATTGACTTCGGATGCGTGCGGCAACTCCAGGTAATCAAAGTACTGGAATGCTCCCGAATCGATATCTGTATAATCCACATTAGGGACGAAGATGTAGTGTTCACTCACATAAACTGAATCACTAAGTACAGGAACTCTGTAAGCACCGTTGGCATAGAATATCCCGGAATCCTTTCTGGTGTTACGGAAATTTACGGTGTTCGACAGAAGAACACACGCAAGAATAAAAAGCAGCACCAGGAGGAGCTGCTTTGAGATATTCTTGGTTTCTTTGATCTTCCGAACGGCCACTACGAAGTTCCTTATCAGAACTCGTTATGAAGGCTGTTCTTTACCGGGGGATTAGCGAATGAGTATCCGATACCCCATTCAGTCTTAACGAAAGTAATGTCAGGTGCGATCTTGTCCATCTTCTTACGCAGGTAAGAGATGTTAACCATTACGAGGTGGTTGTCACAAGGTGTGTCGTCACCCCATACATGAGAGTAGATCCTTGCGAAAGGAACGATAACGTTAGGAGTCTCAGCGAGGAGTCTCAAGATATCGAACTCTCTGTTAGTAAGATGAACAGGTGTGTCCTTAAGAGTAACCTCTCTAGTCTTGATGTTGATCTTAAGCGGCGGGAACTCCATAAGGAAGCCCTCGGACTTCATATTACGTCTGATATGAGCGTTGATACGAAGTGAAAGCTCAGGGAGTGAGTAAGGCTTTGTGATGTAGTCATCAGCGCCTGACTTAAATCCTGTTACCTTATCTTCAGCCTGCTCTCTTGCAGTCAGGAAGATGATAGGTGCGTTGGAATATACCTGAATCTTAGGGGGAAGCTCGAATGCACTTCCGTCAGGAAGCATTACATCGAGTACGATACAGTCAAAGTTATATGTCTGTACCTTCTCCATTGTCTGCGCGATAGATGTTGCAGTGGAGACTTCATAGCCCTCGCCTTCGAGGAACGCCTTATTGATCTCGAGGATATCTGTATCGTCATCTACGAGAAGTACTCTGCTCTGATCCATTTTAAACCTCCTTGATTGCCCCTTATTACAAGGTTGTTACTTTATATTATTCAATTCTTTTGATAATTTATAATGCTTATTATAACATCAGACATCAAAAAAACAACACACTTAACAGAATGTTTATATAAAATATAAGAATGAAGAGAACAATCTTTCACATCGACCAGAATTGCTTCTTCGCATCCGTTGAAATGATCGCCCATCCCGAGTACAGAAACGTCCCCATGGCGGTCACGGGAGACGCCAGCAAGCGCCACGGAATCATACTTGCGAGGAATGAATTAGCCAAGCAGGCTGGGGTCAAGACCGCCGAAGCGATCTGGCAGGCGGAGCAGAAGTGCCCCGACCTTGTGAAAGTAAGCTCACATTACGAAAAGTACGCGTTCTACTCCGGCAGGCTTCGCGCCATGTTCGAGGAGTATTCCGACAGAGTGGAACCTTTCGGCATGGACGAGTGCTGGGTGGACATGACGGATGCCGTGGGGGACCGTGATCCGCGGGAACTTGCAGACGATATCCGCCGCAGGGTAAGAGAGGAGTTCAAGCTGTCATGTTCTGTCGGCGTCAGCTTCAACAAGATCTTCGCCAAGCTCGGCTCCGACTACAAGAAGCCCGATGCCACCACGGTGATAACGGAGGAGAACTTCCGGGATATCGTGTGGCCGCTGCCTGCTGCAGACCTGCTTTTCGTTGGGGGTGCGACTGCAAACAGGCTTAACGAAGTCAACATAAGAACGATAGGTGACATTGCAAGAAGTCCGCGTGAGTTCATGGCGGAGTATCTCGGCAAGCCCGGCGACAGCCTTTGGCTCTATGCTAATGGCATAGACGATTCGCCCGTTGCTCCCGCGAACGAGGAGAGGCAGTACAAGTCCATAGGTAACTCCATGACGACGCCGAAGGACATCATGAACAGGTCGCAGGCGAGCGGGACTTTTCACACGCTCGCGGCATCGGTCGCGTCGAGACTTCGTAAGCACAAGCTTCTCGGATGCAACGTCGCGATCACGGTGCGAGACAAGGACCTGATCACGTATGAGCATCAGCGCACTTTGTTCGAACCAACTAACAGCGAGAAGGTCATATATGAGACTGCGATGGAGCTGTTCGACGAATCGTACGACTGGCATACCGCGATAAGAAGTGTCGGAGTAAGATGCGCCAAGGTCATCCCTGAGGATTCCGGAGTGCAATTGTCTATGTTCTCGGAGTCGCAGGAGAAGAGGGAAGAGGACAGCAAACTTAATAAGGTTATAGATGATATTAATAGGAGATTCGGAGACGGCACCATAAAGAGCTGTGCCTCGATGCAAGGTATCATGTCGCCTAATTACGATCCTGAGTTTTACGACGGCGGCATCACGGAAGGCAAGAAGGATCCGTTCAAATGATAACAGCCACGAGATACTTCAAGGAAAGGTTCGGTCACAAGATGTACAAGGCTGCGATCAGTCTCGATGTGACATGCCCGAACAGAGACGGCAAGATCGGAACGGGAGGGTGCGCTTTCTGTTCGGCGGGAGGCTCAGGGGAGTTCGCGGCTTCGAGTAGATTGCCTGTTACGAAGCAGATCGATGAGGCTATATTGAAGCTCAGTTCGAAGGTGCCGGAAGACACGGGGTATATCGCGTATTTTCAGAGTTTCACGAGCACGTATTGTGATGCAGAATATCTTCGTAAATCGCTCGAAGAAGCTGCGCGTCATCCTAAGGTTGAAGCAGTCTCGATAGGTACCAGACCGGACTGTCTTCCTGATGAGATCCTTGATGTGTTGGAAGATGTCGCGAAGACGATTCCGGTGTTCGTAGAATTAGGTCTTCAGACGTCTGATGATGAGATCGCGGAAAGCTTCGGAAGAGGGTATAAGACTTCTGTTTATGATGAGGCAGTAGGTGCTTTAAAGTCGCGCGGGATCAATGTGATAACTCACATCATTCTGGGCCTTCCGGGAGAGTCAGAAGACGGTATGATGAGATCAGTCGATCATGCTGTTAATGCAGGAACGGACGGACTTAAATTCACGTGTCTTTATGTGCTTAAGGGAACACGTTATGAGAAGCTTTATGAAGAGGGCAAGATTGCGGTTTTTGAGTGCGAGGAGTATTTTGATATTGTAAGCCGAGCACTCTCAAGAGTGCCTTCAGATGTGGTTATCCACAGGCTTACGGGAGACGGTCCGAAGAGCCTTCTTATAGCTCCGATGTGGACTGCAAATAAGAGACAAGTCGTTAATTACATCAACAGGAGATTCAAGGATCTGTTATGAAGAAATATATCCAGGCATACATGAAAGAGATCAACGATTTTATCAATAACGAATTGTCTTCTGCGGGAGAGGAACGTGTGCGTGAAGTTCTTAATGAGTTCGAGATCAAGATCGCTTACTTCCAGCACGAGAGACTTATTCATCTGATCGTTACAGTGCTTTTCGCCATACTTGAGATCATGGCCATAAGTGTGTGTCTTATCAGCCCGCAGCTTGCAGCCGTAGTCTTCAGTGTCATGTTCCTGGTGCTTCTTGTACCGTACGTAATGCACTACTATTTCCTCGAGAACAGTGTGCAGGAGATGTACAAGATGAGAGATAAGATCGTTACTTCTCAGAAGCAGAAGAAGTAACTTTGTAGTGCTTTAATCCGTAGTCTTTAAGCGTAGCCGTGATGTTGCTTCCGAACGCGGAAGTGTACTCGCAGTATGCGTCATATTCTGCGATGTCGACAGTAAAGTAGATCTCTACAGGAATGCCGTAACCAGTGCTGGAACCCTGTGTTCTGCACTGTGTCGCGAAGCCTGACTTATAGTGCGGGTCAGCCTTGATCGTCTCGATGACACTTCTTCTCCAAAGTGTGAGATTAGTCTCGTCGCCTTCCTTCACGATAGTGTCGGGATCGATGGAGATATTGTACTTAACCTGACGCATCTTATTACGGATCGTCTTGTGCCAGTTCTTGGAAGATGTCGCGACGAATGTGCTCGCGGGCAATGTGTGCATGATGTTGTCGAAGCCCTGGATCTTAACCGATATAAGAGCGATGTCCTTGACTTCACCTTCGACTCCGAGTGATGGGATGGAGATCCAGTCGCCGATCTCGAACATGTGCTCGGATGTGATCTGTATGCCTGCGACGAGACCTGCAAGAGCGTCCTTAAACACGATGGAAAGAACGGCCGTAAATGCGCCGACACCGGAGATGAGAACAACGGGGTTCTGGTTCAGAAGTGATGAGATGAGAATGATGCCGAACAGTATGCAGACGGTGACTTTAACTACTGACAGTATGCCCTTGATGGGACGCTTCCTGGAGATTGGTTTTGCCTGATAGAGTTCGTTGATGATATCGATGATTCCGCATGCTAAGAACATCAAAGTGATGTTGCATCCGATCTGGGTGATCCTTGGCAGAAGGTTGTTGAGGAACACGAAGAAAAAGAAGAATGCAGTCGATGTGATTGTGTGCTTCTCTCTTGCAGTCTTCGCGATGATCTGCATGTTCTCGAACTTGGATTTGCCGAATACAAACTTGTTGATGGTGCCGAGAATGACGTATACTACACCCGCGAGGACAAGAGCTATGAGAAGTTGTATGAGAGCTGAGATCAACGTTGTGGTGAGTGTGTCCCCGAACTGTTCTATAAGCCACTGATCAAGCATCTCGTACATAACGTCACCTCGTCTGATTTATGTAATCGATTATACCCTATACTCTTAACCGAGCATAGAAACGTGATGAAGTGATATACTTGTCCCATGCAAACCAAGACTCTTCAGAGTAATTCACATGATAGATCTATGGCGATATTGGGCAACGTATTACTATACGCTGTTTTCTATGTTTGCATTCTCCTTGTTCACAGACAATGGGGGATTATAAGTGATGATGAATTCCGTTTGTCTCATGTGGGCGATATAAGTCTTGGAGAAGCGTTTCTGGATCTGTGGTTCAATCAGTATGGGAAGATGATTTCTGACGGGTTAGCACTCGTCTTTATAAGGATTCCTTTTGCCGTTTGGAAGGTTATAGACTCATTAGTTTATTGTGTCATTGTTGAACTGATATCATATCTTTCCGGACGAAGAAGAATAGTTGATAAGGCTGCTATCTGCGCTCTAGTCCTTCTGTTTCCGTTCAGATGGTTAGATTCGGCAGGCTTTATTTCTACAACGACCAATTACATTTATACGTTCTTAGGTTTCCTGATGGCATGCATTCCTCTTCAGAGGATCATTGCAGGTAAGGATCTGAGAGCTCGTGATATAGTTGCCGGCCTTGTAGGCGGGCTCGTCGCGTGTAATCAGGAACAAACAGGAGTGTCGATAGTATTCTTCGGAATAGTTGTTGCAGTTGTTTCTTTCTGCGACAAGAACAGGAAAGGTACGGTGTCGTCCGTGGCTCTCACGATTGCCTATGTTGCTGAGTTTTTACTGTTCTTCCTGAATCCCGGCCACATGAACCGTTTGCATTCCACAGCTGAGATGGACAAGTATCTTCCTGAATATGCTGATTGGTCTTTACCATACAAGCTTTTCAGAGGGACAACAGCAACATATGCGAATCTTTTGTTTAACAGATGCACTATTTTTATGTTGGTATGTGTCCTAGTGTGCATTCTCGGAATTGCCAGGAAGAAGTATATATGTGTAGTCCCCGCTATTACAGCGCTGCTTATTGATTCGATCGATGTAGTTGAATTTGTCGGCTATTTTGACGGTCACTTTGGTACACCGGATGCTTTTCTTCCTGTAACCAGGCCAAGGTTCATTGTGTTTGCTGTTGTGTGTCTAATAATGACGGTTTCACTGATTATATCGTTTTGGCAATTGCTTGAAGGTAAGATGAGGATCTTTGTACTCGCGCTTGCCTGTATGGGTATGGGATCACGTGTCATGATGGGACTTTCAGCTACGATCTATGCATCTAATTACAGGACCTTCACATTTCTGATCTTTTGTATGATAATGATCTGCACAGTGCTGATGAAGGAGATTATGTCTTTGCTGAAAGACGACAGGATGGATTGGCTTGTAGCGCTTCTTCCTGCTGCGATGGTGCTTGTAAGATAAGCGGTTTATTCACCAATTAAAAATGCGGGTTCCTCACCCGCAACAGATTCATTATAACACGGTCACAAGGCGCGTGCCAGTCGTAAAACGCGACAATCTTTCCGCGGCTAATTGTGCCTTCTGTAACATTGTTGTAACAGTACACGCGTTGTATTATTAAGGTAGCTCCAGGGAATACTGAAGACGAAGTATTCGGACACGGAGGCCGCCTTACCTTAACTCAAGCGGGCGCAGGGTTGAACCAAAGGGAGACCGGAGGCGAAGCCGGAGAGACGAATCGGGAGATCTGCCTTAGGTGCATCTGATCCCGGGGACACGAAGCAGAGTATTGGGGAGAAGGAAGGAGATACGAGCACAGCGATTGACGGAGTGGGGCGACCTGCTTACAAGTCGCAGTTGTAACAGATTAGTTGATTCGGATTTCGATCCGCGAGCTTATGAGATGTCATAGCCGACAGGTAGATTCCGAGGTACGACGGGTGTTACATCGGTTCGTGCAAACCGAGTAGCCGGTATTGTATACGGCAGCGGGTGACTTGACATATCGGACACCTGACGGTATACGGGAAGAAGCAATTTGGAATATGCGGCGAATGGGAGATGCGAGTAAAGACGATGTAGGATTTTAAGTCGATACAGTCAAGTCTGGTCGTTGCGATGTTGAGAAGCTCGGGAGGTTAATGAAAGGGCGCTGTTGGACGAGGATTGAGTTTATGGTTCGCTGGAGCTTTCATATGCGGTGATTGTTTACACAGTCGCCGCATTCTTATATAATGCGGGGACTATGAATCCGGAAGAGACAAGACAGCTGTTCATTACCGACAGGTATGCGAACGATACGACCGAGATCGAGATCCTCGAGATAGAGGAGGGCTTCGCGAAGACCAGACTCGAGATCAAGAATAAGCACCTTAACGGCAACAATGTTGTCATGGGTGGATGCATCTATACTCTTGCCGATTACACATTCGGAATCGCGAGCAACTGCGGTCCTATGAAGTGTGTGACATTAAGTTCCAACATAGTCTTTAATTCACCCGGCAAGGGCAAGTATCTTTACGCACAGACAGAGCAGATCAAGAACGGCAAGACTATCTGCAATTATGCGGTAAAGGTAACGGATGATGAGGGCAAGCTGATTGCCAATGCCGATTTTATCGGCTACAGAAGCTGAGGTGTTTTGCCGTTGTATTTCCTCATTTTCGAGAAGGAAATAAGATAGAATTGTAACCGGACCGTAGCATAGATTTGTTACAATCCGATTGGAAGTATATATGAAGAATAATGATAATTCGAAGAAGAGCGTCCTTGCTCTCATAGTTTGCATCTCGGTGGCACTGCCTGTAGTGTGCCTGCCTTTGGGTCTGCGCGAAGGTCTTGCACCGGCTTTGAAGGTACGCGCAGCTTATGATGAGACATTCCCCGAAGAAGAGTTCGATCCTGAGCAGATGCCTGAAGACGTAGCTGCTGAGATCGATTCCGGTGAGTATGACTTCTTCCTTCAGGGTGGTACTATCAGTGCCGATTATAACGAGGATTTCCAGGTTGGCTATCTTGATACTGAGTATCAGGATGTCGATGCTTATACGATAGTTCAGGGATTCGATGAGGCAGGTCTTCCCGTAGAGCTTCTCGACCCTCAGTATTTTGCTCCGGATGAGACTTTGTATTACATCGCCGCACAGAACTCTATCCTCAAGGAATATCCCGATATGAGTTCCATCACTTTGCAGACACTCGACTATGCCGATGGTGTTACACGTATCGGTATCGGTGATACATGGTCAAGGATCAGGACTGAGGATGGTGTCGAGGGTTATGTACTCACGAATACACTTTCCTACGAGATGGTATGGGTTGCCATCGACAGAACTGTATGGGTAGATACAGGATCATTGATCCTGCGTGCCGAGCCTTCGGTAGATTCCGAGCAGGTCGGCATCCTTTATGATGAAGACAGACTCCACTGTATCGGTGTATCCGATAAGTGGTATCACGTTATCGCCGAAGACGGAACGGAGGGATATGTTTACATCTCTTACACGACGCAGACACCTCCTCCGACACCTACTCCCAGGCCCCAGTACACAGGCGGCCGCGGTGGCTCTTCGGGCGGCGGTTCCTCCGGCGGAGGAGGCGGCGGCGGAGGCGGATGGGTCTCCTACGGTAACAACGGTTACACCATCGCAAGTATTGCTGAGTCGATGGTAGGTACACCTTATGTATGGGGTGCATCTTCAAGCTCTGCGGTAGACTGCTCAGGTCTTGTATGTTACTGCTATGCACAGCTCGGTGTATCACTGCCTCACTACTCACAGTCTCTGACGAGCGTAGGTGTTGCAGTACCGCGTGATCAGGTAATGCCGGGCGACATTGTCTGCTGGGGTTCAGGAGGCTACAGCGGACACGTGGGAATCTATGTAGGTAACGGCCAGTGCGTCGATGCGCGAGGCCGTGCGTGGGGTACCGTCTACGGATCGATCGACAGGTCGAGTATCGTAGCGATACGAAGGATATATACATAAGTTAATGCCATACGCGGGTTGATAAGACCCGCGTATTGATTAGGAGGAAATATGAAGAAGATCAACGTATCCGTACTGCTGCTCGCATCCGCGATGCTTCTTGCTTCGTGTGATATATTAAAGACTTCAGGTTCTGAGACGGAGCCTTCCGCCGAGACTGCAGCTGCGGTGCAGGAGACGGCTGTTACTGTTGAAGCTACTGAGACATCAGCTGCTGTTACTGAGCAGACTGCCGTTAGCTCTCAGACAACTGCTGCCACGGAGACTTCGGCGGATGAGACGGAAACTTCTGAGACCGCTGAAGCCTTGGAAGGCGAGGCTCTTACTGAAGCAGAAATGCTCCAGTTCTTCTCCACATACGCTGATGAGTACATTATGAGCAGCGGTGCAGGCGGATGGGCTGCTTATCTTGATGTAAATCCTTCCGGTTCTTTCTCGTATAACTACCACGACTTCGATGCCGGTTCTTACTACATCTGCCACGCAGCAGGACAGTTTGCCAACATGACTAAGATCGACGATCAGACATATACTGTCGAAGTTATCTATATGACTTATGAATATGATGAGGGCGCGGAGTGGACTGAGACTGACACTGACGGTATCGAGATCAATTATGTTGCATCGGATTCTTACGGAATACATGAAGGGGATACGCTGACATTCTACGTCGAAGGACATGCTCTTGCAGACCTTCCTGAGGGCTATGTTGTCTGGTATGTAATGCCGCGTGCTCTGCCTTTGGAGAATGCTCCTGATCCGTTCCCGCTGTCAGGATTCTATAATCCCGTGGATGACTGCGCTTATATAGAGGACGACTACGAGTAATCAAAACTAAATGGGGCAAATCTAAGGCGATTGCCAAAATACTTTGACAATCAAAATAAATTTGCTATACTGACCTTAACATCAACTTATCTTTACACTTAGGGATAGGAGGTAAGAGACATGTTAGGATTTCTAGTATCGTTATTTATCTACTCCGTCGCGATGACGATAGCCGTAGTCTGCGTTACCATCGATAAGGACAAATACTACAAGAAATACCGTGCCCTTGAAGATGAGCTCAGAAGGCTCAAGTCACAGCAGCCGGCTCCGACACCTGTCGAGCAGCCTCAGGTTCAGACTCAGCCTCAAGAGCCGAAGCCGGTTTTCGCTCAGGCCCCCGCAGCTCCGGCTGCTTCCGCTCCTGCGCCAACGGCGGCTCCCGTACAGCCTCTTCCGGAGTATTCAAGAGCAGTTCCCCAGAAGACATCGAAAAGCAACGGCCTCACGGCTGTCGGCGTTTCTTTCTCCGTCGGCGTTCTCCTCATGGTCATCGCGGCTGCAGTATTCATCTCCGCTACATGGCAGACCATGCCTGCAGTATTTAAGTGCATCGTACTTCTGATCGTCGTATCAGGTGTTTACGGTTTAAGCACATTGTGCAGAAAGAAGCTCAAGCTGGATAAGACGTCTTCCGTACTTTATATGCTCGGAAGCCTTATCACTCCTTTGGCTATCTTTGTAGGATTCCTCGCATTCGAGATCAATGAGCCTCTTATCACTCTCGTGTGCTGCGGCTTATCACTCGGTGTGACAGGATTGATCGGATATAAGGTATTCGGATCGAAGCTTCAGGTAGCGATAAGTTATCTCGGCTTCGTATGGTCTGAGATATTCATCTGCATGCAGATCATGGGCAACGTAAAGGGTATGGGATTCGGTATGTGTGCTGCGGCATTTATATCAGGACTTATCTACTTTATTAAGCCCAAGCTCAAGTTTTTCGACTGGTTTGCAGAGATCACAGCTTATGTTGCCGTGATAGGTCTTATCATGACGACGGCATTCGGAAAAGATTCTGTCGCATACGGTCTTGTGGCGCAGACTCTGTACTGGGTATCGCTTCTCATGCTCACGAGAAGGAGAAAGTGGGTTGCATATATATCCGCTCTCGTACCCGTGTTCACAGCAGTTGTTCTTAAGGTTTCCTGCATCGAGAGCAGGACAGTCTATTCGGTAGTGATGTTCTGCCTTATCGCGGTCCTTCTTGCTGTATACAAGTTCATTAAGCACGATAACATCTCCAGCAATGCCATCCTAAGTGTCGGCATGTCTTTGGTGTTTATTATTGTCGAAGCTTCAACGGGATACAGAGAGGGCTACATCAGGGTAGAAGACTTCATGTTCAATGTCAGATATCTTGTTCCTCTGATTTCCTGCGGTGCGGTCTTAGTGATGAGTAAGATCAAGTTCGAGCGAGCAATGTATACATATCTTGTATTCGCTTCAGCTGTCTTGCTCGGTGATACTCTGCTTACGGATGGCATCATCAATATCGGCATTTTTATGGTAGTCGCGATAGCTGCCGTTCTTATCAACTACAAGCATAAGATGCTTCATACTCTGATCGCGGCCAGCGTGTCCTCTGTCATGGTATTCCTGATGAATCTTTCCGGCGGTGATAAAGATCTCATTACGATAGTATATGCGTCCGTGGCGACAGCTCTTTATGCGGTCGTTGTACTTATCAACAAGTTCAAGACAGTCGATAAGACTGCACACGTCAACGCACGTTTCTGTGTGCTTCCTATGATCAGTATAAGTAACCTTGTGCTTCTTATCCGTTTCATAGATGATTCACAGCCTGCATTGATCGCTCTTATCGTGATCGATGTTATCTTTACCGTACTGACACTGCTCGATACGGATAACTACTTCGGATGCGTGCCTGCGATCACATTCATGATCGCGGTCATGGTAAAGCTTGTTCAGCTTGAAGTTGATTCTACGTTGGTAAGTCTGATATTCATCTTCGCATATTCACTTATCGGACGCTTCCTCGTATGCAGAAGAGTTATCTCTAAGGGACGCATTGACTGGTTTACGATGCTTGCCGGTTTTGCGTGCTTCGTGCCTGTGATTGATCTGACATACACATTGTTGTTCCTCACGTTCTTCATCATGATGTTCACAGGAAGATTCGGCAAGGAAGAAGATACGTTGATGCAGAAGCTTGCATATAAGTTCAGACTGATATCTTCCTGCGCCATCGGCACACTTGCACTGAGCCTTGTTTCTGTCGATATGGAATACTCATCTGTTATTGATACAGAGATCAGACTTATGATCATGCTCATCGCTGCACTGCTCGTATACCTGCTCGTTCTCCCCGGCAAGGCAACTAAATGGATCTGGTTCTCGACAGTCGCTTTGTGTATCCAGATCGAAGCATTCCACGCTATGGGCGAACAGCTGCTTGTGCCTCTGACACTCATATCGGTATGCGCAGTCGGCATCTTCATCTACTCGTTCTTCTTCAAGAAGAGAAGCTGGTTCATACTCGCGATCTCTACCATCGGTGAATTCGCTTTGCTGTTCGCGTTGGTATTCTGGGACAGCAGACTGTGGTGGATATACCTTCTCATCCTGGGCGGCATCCTTATCGCTACCGCATCGAGCAACGAGTATAAGAGACGCAAGGCCATCGAGTCAGGTATGGCTGACAAGAAGGTACGTCTGTTTGATGACTGGACTTGGTAACATCCTGTCGGTAAGAAATCACGTAACATATCATAATAATTTTATGTTATAATCTATATGTGAATTTTACGTGAATTTTCCGATCCGGCAGAGGTAGTTATTATGGAAAGACCAGTTACTACATTATTCATGCTTATGTCAGTTGACGGTAAGATCAGTACCGGTGCTTCTGACGAGCTCGATGTCGACCGCGATTTCCCTCAGATCGAAGGAGTGAAGGAAGGCCTTCGCCAGTACTACGATATCGAGCAGACAACGGATCTGTGGTCGTTCAACACCGGCCGCGTTCAGGCTAAGATGGGTGTTAACGAGAAACCTCTTCCGGAGAAGACACCGGTATCATTTGTAGTCTACGATAACCGTCACCTGACGGCTCACGGCGTGCGCTACTTCTGTGCGAAGTCCAGGGAGTTCGTGCTCATAACTACTAACCCCATGCATCCCGCTTTCGAGGAGAAGGAAGAGAACCTTCACATAATCCTGCAGAAGCGTTTGGACCTTGAGGCAGCTCTTTGCACCCTGCGCGAGGAGTACGGCTGCGAGCGCCTCACGATACAGTCCGGCGGGACCGTAAACAGCCTCTACCTGCGCGAAAAGCTTTTCGACTATGTTGACATTGTTGTAGCTCCTATCCTCATCGGAGGCAAGGACACGTCTACGCTTATTGACGGCAAGTCGCTCATGAGCAGGGATGAGCTCGAAGGCCTCGGTGTGTTAAAGCTCATTGACTGTAAGCCTCTTCAGGACTCATACGTACGGATGAGATATCAGGTCGTAAGCTGATTGGATGAAGAAGTATAGTTTCTGGTTTATTATGCTTGAGATCGCTATCATTGTGGCGGTCAGTTTGATCCCTGCCATTGTCGTCGCGATGTTTACCGATAACTCCCTGTGGGTGCTCGCGCTGATAGTGATGTTAGAGATCGTTTTGATCATCTATCTTAACGGTTCTCCCAAGTGGCTGTTCTCGCTTGCCAAGAAGACGATGGATAAGCATCTGGAGGAGGAGGGATTCGTCAGCACGCGTACCTTCTATAACAAAGAGGCGACTTCGTGCCCGTCGATCCTGGTTATCGACGAGACGCATGCGAAGATAGCATATGTTTCCGGACATAATCCGACTAAGTTTCAGGTTGCTGATGCGAAGGATCTTACGGATGTTAAGTCGAGTTATATGGAAGGTCCGTTCGGCGGTACGAGGTATGTGTATTACCAATTCAGATATAAGAATAAACGTACCAGGATCCCGACCTTCACATCGCGCCGTATGCATTTTATTTCAGCGACAATAGTGCAGAAAGCGATTGCTAAAGCGAACCATTTCCGCGACTCGATAGAGATGCTGCAAAAAAGAGAGGCCTGCTGATCAGCAGGCCTCTTTAATCTATCGATTATCTTAAGTGAATCACTTTACAACGATGTTAGCGATCCTGCCCTTAACGTAGATGAACTTAACGATGGATCTTCCTGCAAGTGCAGAGATGAATCTCTCGTCGTTCTTAATGAGTTCTTCTACTTCAGCCTGCTCTGCCTCGGAAGGAACATCCTCTCTGAAGATGATCTTACCGTTAAGCTGAACTGCGATCTGAACTGAATCCTTAACAAGAGCGGACTCGTCGAATGAAGGCCACTGCTCATTGAAGATGGAGTATCCGTTGCCGAATGTCTCACACCATGTCTCCTCGCAGAAGTGAGGTGCGAAAGGTGAGAGGATCAAGATCAGCTTCTCTACTGCATAGCGGTAGAACTCAGGGATCTTGTTCGGGTTCTGGCCGTACTTCGTGATAGCGTTCAGAAGCTCCATCATACGTGCGATGGAAGTGTTGAACTGGAATCTGTCGATGTCAGCTGTTGCACTCTTGATCGTGTAGTTAAGAGCATAGTTCAATTCCTTCTCGGCGTCTCCCATAGTAACGGAAGAGATGTCGGAAGAAGGTGCCGAAGCAGCCTCGGAAGCGGCGTTTTCGATACGGCGGATGAACTTCAGGATAGCCTGCAGTCCCTTGTCAGACCAGGGGCCGCCCTCGATGTATGCGAAGCCGAAGCCCAAGTATGTTCTGAATACGTCGGAACCGTATTTCAGGATGTAATCGTCAGGTGCTACAGTGTTGCCTCTGCTCTTACTCATCTTCTGTCCGTCCTCGCCGAGGATGGTGCCCTGGTGAACAAGACTTGTGAAAGGCTCGTCGAAGTTTACGAGGCCCATGTCACGCATAGCCTTTGTGAAGAATCTTGCGTAGAGCAGGTGCATGCAAGCGTGCTCAGCACCTCCAACGTACTTATCTACAGGGCAGATCTTGTTGATTATGTCAGAAGAGAACATCGCATCTGCATTGTGGTTATCGGGATATCTGAACTGGTACCAGGAAGAGTCTACGAATGTATCCATCGTGTCAGGATCTCTTCTTGCATCACCGCCGCACTTGGGGCACTTGCAGTTCATGAAAGCATCGCACTTTGCAAGAGGGCTCTCACCGTCAGGTGTGAACTCAACTTCATAAGGGAGGAGGACAGGAAGTTCCTTCTCGGGAACAGGTACGACACCGCATGAAGGACAGTGGATCATCGGGATAGGTGTACCCCAGTAACGCTGTCT
>JAEEGL010162881.1_pt1 | contig 35179 bp, 22 predicted proteins | sample 9134231 | NCBI WGS metagenome assembly JAEEGL01 (sample SAMN16246548, study PRJNA631951) | gut metagenome | biome: gut microbiome; feature: rumen; material: fiber-attached | host: Bos | place: Iran: Karaj | collected 2018-10 | reverse complement strand
GTATGGCAGTTCAACCGGGGGATAGTGGATGCGGTATGTGACCTGATCCCGGCCGTCAAGCCGCAGATAGCCATGTATGAGCAGTTCGGAATCCCCGGACTCGAAGCATATAAGAAGACGATCGACTATTGTCATTCCAAAGGACTGATCGTCATAGGAGATGTCAAGCGCGGGGATATCGGATCCACTTCCGAATCATATGCGATCGCTCATCTCGGACATATCAGTATAGGTTCACAGGACTTTGCCGGATTTGATGAGGATTTTGCGACAGTCAATCCGTATCTGGGCAGTGACGGGGTAAAGCCTTTTATAGATGTATGCCGTACCGAGCACAAGGGTATATTCGTGCTGGTCAAGACTTCCAACCCCTCCAGCGGCGAGTTCCAGGACAGGCAGGTGGTCGGTGATGACGGCCGTACACGCAGGCTCTATGAAATAGTGGGAGAGCAGGTGGATGCCTGGGGTGCCGGCCTGATGGGATCGGCCTACAGTTATGTGGGAGCCGTGGTGGGCGCCACATATCCCGAGGAGGGACGTATTCTCAGAGAGATCATGCCCAAAGCTTATATCCTGGTACCCGGTTACGGTGCGCAGGGCGGTAAGGGAGCCGATCTTGTTCATTTCTTTGATAAGGACGGACTGGGCGCGATAGTCAATTCATCCAGGGGTATCATAGCCGCATATCAGAACGACAGATACGCCTCATACGGTGAGGATGCCTATGCCGATGCATCACGGGCAGCGGTAGAGGATATGATCGCGGATATCCGCGGTGCACTTGAGAGCAGGCAGTCATGAAAAAGAGAACACTCAAACAAAACATCGCCCTTGTCGGCGTGATACTCATAGTGATCATGGTGTTGGCTACGCTGATAACCGCTTTTGCGGATCCTACCGGCAAGTATTTCAGGAGCTGCCTGATCGTGACCATAGCACTTCCGATAGCTCTCTGGGTATTCCTGTGGGCATACGGGGCGATGATGCACAGGCATACTCCCGCAAGTTTTGATCTGGGCGGTACCGGAACACCTCCCGCAGCGGATGGCACGGAGGACGCCGGTACGGATAGGGGAACGGAAGCCGATGAGCAGGAACAGTGATGAGACGAAGAGCCTGACGGTACATCAGTACCGGATCAGGCTCATATTGACTGCAGCCGGTCTGTTTATGATCCTGTTTTATCATCTGACCCGGATGAATGAGAAAACGGCCGGAAGCATATATCTGCATTTCATCCGTCCGCTCCATGACAGGCTGGCCGGATGGTGTGACTCTGCCGGCGCTGCAGTGATCGAGGTACTCACAGCATGCCTGTGTGTTGTCCTTACTGTATATATCATACTGAGCGTGGTGTTTTTTTTTCGTGATCTCGGATCGTCCCTTCGCAGGTCTTTCGGGCATCTCATATCCCTGATCCTCACGCTGGTCATGACCGTCAGCCTTATATACGGCGGATTCTGCATCCTGTGGGGATATTATTACTATGCTCCCGGTGTATCCGCGGTATGCGGCATAGAGGCAGATCCGGAGAGGATCCTTCATGAGGATCTGGTCAGGGTGGATGAACATTTCGTGCAGATGGCGAATGAATATTCTGCGCGGGTAAAGAGGGACGCTGAAGGGGGATTTGTATATTCCCGCGATCCCTATGAGCATTCGCGCGTGCTGTATGATACGGTATCACGGACTTTCCCCGGACTGGATGCTCCGGTCCATAAGCCGAAGCAGATCCGTTTCTCCAAAGTGATGAGTTACATGGATTTCACAGGATTCTTCTCGCCGTTTACGGGAGAAGCCTGTATCAATGCCGACTCACCCGCATGCATGACCCCCTCGGCGATCGCGCATGAACTGGCTCATCAGAGAGGGATCGGCGCGGAGGATGAAGCCAATTTCGTGGCTGTGCTCGCCTGCCTGGAGGACGGGGATCCGGACTATGTATATTCCGCCTGCCTGCTGGCGCTGATCCATCTGCAGAACGCATTATATAAGAGCGGAGATGAAGAGCAGTGGCAGCGTATCCGTGATTCATACAGCCCTCAGGTCGTGCATGACCTTGAGGATAATAATGCATATTGGGCACGTTACAGGGAATCACGTATATACAAGGCAACTACCGATACATATGATGCTTTTCTCAAGTCATACGACCAGGAACTGGGCCGTGAGACTTACGGGGCATGCGTCGATCTTTTGGTGGCGTATTACAGCAATATATGGTAAACTGATTGGAGTGCAGAGGGCACATATTGATTTTTTTGAAAATTTTTTTGGTTTTTCTGAACCTTTTGTGACTTTGCATGAGTCTTTATTAACAAAGGAAGCATGATTATGGCTACAACATTGCTTAAGAAGTGGCGCGACATGGCGTATTCGGAGACAGCCAACAAAGGTGATCTCCAAAGACTCTGGCAGGATTACTTCCAGAAAGAGAAAGATATATACGCCGAACTTCTTCAAACACCCGACACGGTAGTGAAGGGTACTGTGAAGGAACTTGCAGAGAAGTACGATACAGATATCTTGACGATGACCGGTTTTCTGGATGGCATCAACGACAGCCTTAAAGAGCCGAACCCCATCGAAGAGATGGATGAAGATACGAAAGTCAACCTGGGTTTCGATCTCGAACTCCTCTACAAGAACATGGTAGCAGCCGATGCAGATTGGTTATACCAGCTGGAACAGTGGGATGACATCTTCGATGAGGAGAAGCGCAAGGCTCTCTATAAAGAGCAGAAGTCATCAACAACGATCCGTAAGGAAGCTAAGATCTATCCCAATGATCCCTGCCCCTGCGGAAGCGGTAAAAAGTATAAGAAGTGTTGCGGCAGAACCGCGTAGCAGTTTACTTAAGAAGGGAGAAGATGCACAGATGAAAAAAGTACTTTCACTTTTATTAGTAGGTGCAATGGTAATCGGAGTAGTTGGTTGCGGATCAGCATCAGGCGAGCTTTTCTCAACCGCAGCAACACGTGAATGGTCAGCAGATGATGCTAACCACGTATTCATGGATGATGAAGCTATAGCGCTGGCACAGTCAGTAGCAGCTAACGGAGCAGAAGGAGCCGCTAACATGAGAGCACAGGCTAAGGCCGCTCTTGATGGCTGCAACGCTCAGAGATCTTCCGCAGGACTTGGTTCGATGACCTGGAGCGATGGACTTGAGCAGGCTGCTATGGTTCGTGCACAGGAGATCGTTACAACCTGGTCACACACCAGACCTAACGGAAGCGACTGGTGGACAGTTAACTCCAACCTCATGTACGGTGAGAACCTGGCTAAGGGTTACAGCACTGCAGATGCAGCAGTTGCAGCCTGGATGGCATCACCTACACACAAGGCCAATGTTATGGACGGCGGATTCAAGACATGCGGTATCGCAATCTATGAAGTAGGCGGCACATGGTATTGGGCTGAGGAATTCGGTTATTGATCATCGAATCCATTCATACTGAACACAGGGGATGTGCTATAATTAGCACATCCCTCTTTTTTAGCGTATGTGCACCGGGGGAACAGATTTAGAAAACCGAGGAGACCGTCATGGCTGACAAGAGCAAAGCTGACAAAAAGGAAAAGGCGTTTAGAGTATTGGATATCCTCATACCTGTGGTATGCATAGGTGTGTTTGTATTCAGCGGATTCAATCTGTTTAAGATATACAGGTCATATGCCGAGGCTGATGCCATATACAGCGGTCTGGCCCTGATGGCCAATGAAAAAGCCGAAGTCAGTGAGGAAGAGGTGGCTATAGCGATGGAGAAGGCCGGTTTTCCTTATCTGAATGTGGACCATGAGGGACTGCTTAAGATCAACCCCGATTACAAGGGCTGGCTGTATTTCCCTTTGCTTGAATTAAGCTATCCCGTGGTATACGGCGATGAAGCCCAGTCATATCTGAACAAGACCTTCGACGGCACCCCGTCGAAGAGCGGTGCCATATATATAGATGCATGGTCGAATCCTGATCTTAAGGACATGACGACCCTGATATATGGTCATAATATGCGTAACGGGTCGATGTTCGGCTGTCTTAAGCGTATCCGCAATGAAGAAGGGCTCATAGATCAGGATCCGTACTTCTACTATTACACACCTACCATGGCGTATAAGTGTCATGTCTTCGTATATTATCTGGAGAACGCGAACGGCATGACATATAAGTATCCTACGGATAACAGGACTTATGATGAGTATATGGATTATATCCTGAGCAAGAATGAGTATGCAGCCGGTCCCGATTCCGTAGATATAGCACACAGACCCAGAATACTGTCACTGTCTACCTGTTCTGGTTTTCATTCGGGCAAGAGAACGGTTATCCACGCTGCCATAGAGGATTCATACAAGATCGGGGATAATCTTATAGTGGAGGAATCGTTCGGTGAGGCTATCCCTTAACAGAACCCAGTTAAAACTCATAGCCATAATCTCAATGGTCATAGATCACGTGGCATGGGGATTTCTGGACTTCTATTCCCCTTTGGGCCAGTTCATGCATGTACTGGGCCGTTTTACGATACCCATCATGTGCTTTTTCGTTGCCGAGGGATTCCGTAAGACCCATGATCTGAAGCAGTACATCTACCGGATGGCATCCGCGGCAGTCTTTACGATCATTCCCTTTTATCTCTTTTTCGGTCACGAATACGGTTACAGGCAGAATATCATATTCGATTATCTGCTCGGCCTTTTGATGCTGACCATACTTGAGAAAACCTCGTGGAACAGGGCACTTAAGATGCTGGCTGTGGCTGCGCTCTTCGGTGTATCCGTAACCGTGGGCGGATGGATCATCACTCCGTCACTGTTCATTCTCGTGTTTTACTACGGCCGTGACCGCCGTCAGAAGATCATATGGTTCATTATCTGTAATGTTGTGACTGTGGCCAGCATAGAGACGGCCATCATTCTCAACTCGAGATTCCATTTCATGGACTATGAGTGGACCTGGTGGTCGATGCTGTATCTGCTGGGATTCATGCTGGCACTCCCTGTATTGTCTCTTTATAACGGCGAGAAAGGTTCCGACAGACCGGGCAGTAAGTTCTTCTATATATTCTATCCTGCTCACTTCATCGTATTGTGGGCCATACAGAAACTGACGGTGGGATATGAAAGCGTATACGGGCTGTATCTGGGCATGCATATCCTGGTGATCGTAGTCATCGTGATCATGCTCGAGGGTGTGCTGAGATCGCAGGCCAGCCGCGGACAGAATGCCGTAGCGATATTCCTCGTGAGCGGTGCGGTGTACGTATGCGGTTTTACGCTCGAGATACTGGCATCTACAGCGGACGGATACTATCTGGCCTGCGTGGTTCAGTATTTCGGCGAATATATCATGCTCATATCCATTCTGCTGTTTATCTCCGAGTCATGCAGGGTATCCACGCCCAGATTTGTATATCTGCTGCATATTGTAGCGGCTCTTGGACTGATGTATGCGCTCGTGACCACGCGGGAGACCGGATTCTTCTATTCATATATAGGAGTTAATGAGGAACATGTGATAGGCCGCCCGGAGCTGGTCCATTCTACAGGATTCATGCTTTCCATGGCATTCATGCTCATCATGTGCCTGGAGATAGTGATCTATGCGATTCATGTGTTAATTCACGGTTCCAGGATAGAGAAGCGGAGAATGCAATTCATTCTGTGTGCGATGATATCGTGCTGGATGCCGTATCTTGTCACCATGACCGGAGTGACGGGCGGATTTGAGATCCCCGCGGTAGGAATGCTGGCTGCAGGCGGTTTCATGTACGTCTGTCTGTTCAGGTACGGCGCCCTGGATTCTGTGGCCCTGGCCAGTGAGAATGCTCTGGAGAAGGCCCATGAGGGCATCATTGTGCTGGATGACAGGTATCGTGTCAGCTTTCACAACAGGATAGTGGATGATATCATCGGCGGCCTGGATCACAATACCGATGTCAGGAATCACGAAGTCGTAGGCAGGATACTGGATGGCGAGATAGATCAGATCGTTGTGTCTGACAGAGTATACGAGGTCACTCTGGAACAACTGAAAACCGGCAAACTCACACAGGGTACCATGATCTGGTTCCTGGATGTTACCGAGCATATGGAGAACCTGAAGAATATGCAGGAGCTGGCGCATCATGATCCGCTGACCGGTTTATATAACAGGGGATATTTTAAGGAGATCGTTGATGTGGATGTCCGGGACGGACGCAGAGGATGCTTTTTGATGATGGATATGGATAACTTCAAACTGGTGAACGATCATTACGGCCACCAGCGCGGTGATTCGGTTCTCATAAATCTGGCGTCCATACTGAAGGAATATCCGGACGATGAACTGTATGCATGCCGTGTGGGCGGCGACGAGTTCTGTGCTTATATACGCGATAATACCGATAAAGAGTACATAACGTCTGTTATAGATAATATCATGAACCGGTTTAACCGTACTTTCCGTTCTGAAGATGATATCAGATGTACCATTTCGATAGGTGCCTTCATCAATGATGATGCCGGTGCTCTTATGGATTGCTCTACCATGTATTCCCATGCTGACAGGAAACTGTATGAAGCCAAAGAGTCGGGAAAGAATACTTACAGACTGTGAGTATTTGCTTTTTGGATCAAATATATTATAATTACGTGTATTGTTGCATGAGGCAACACAGATAGCCCACGGGCTTATTATGGAGGAGATCATTATGAAGAAGAAAATCTTATCACTGGCTCTCATCGCAGTATGCATGCTCGGCTTATGTGCATGCGGTTCGGGCAGCGCTTCGGGTAACTCCGATGCAGCTTTCACTACTGTGAACAAAGGCGTTCTTACCATGGCTACCAACGCTTACTTCCCGCCTTACGAGTATTATGACGGAAGCGAGATAGTAGGTATCGATGCAGAGATCGCCAAGGCTGTTGCCGACAAGCTCGGACTTACTCTGAAGATCGAAGATATGGAGTTTGACTCCATCATAACAGCAGTAAGTGCAGGCAAGGCCGATATGGGACTTGCAGGTATGACAGTTACAGAAGAGCGTAAGCAGAACGTCAATTTCTCTGATACATATGCTACGGGTGTACAGGTAGTCATCGTACCCGAAGGATCCGATATCAAGACCGTAGATGATCTGCAGGGCAAGAAGATCGGTGTTCAGCTGGCTACGACCGGTGACATCTACTGCTGTGATGATTTCGGTACAGAAAATGTTGAGGAATACAACAAGGGTAATGATGCAGTCATGGCTCTCGTATCCGGCAAGATCGATGCTGTCGTTATCGATAATGAGCCTGCCAAGAGCTATGTAGCCGTTAATCCCGGTCTGGTCATCCTTGATACCGAGTATGTGACAGAGGAATACGCAGCTGCACTTAATAAGGAGAATACAGCTCTTCTCGAGGCAGTTAACGGCGCTCTGGCAGAGCTTAAGGCAGACGGTACTCTGGATGCCATCATCAGCAAGTACATCCCTGCTAACTGATAAATGTGGAGTCGGTTTACATAACAAAGGAATCATATGAGTAGTTTTATAGACAAATTTACACTTGATTTCATAACCGATGACCGATGGAAATTTATAACAAAAGGCCTGGGCGTGACCTTGGAGGTCACTGCCCTGGCTCTTGTTTTTGGTGTGATCATCGGTCTGGTCGTCGGGATCATCAGATGTGCTCATGATCAGCAGAGCGTGAATGAGAGACGCGGAGTACGCGGCGCGGTACTGAATTTCCTGAATCTGATATGCCGTCTGTATGTAACGGTCATCAGAGGAACCCCTGTGCTGGTACAGCTCCTCATCATGTATTTCATCATCCTCGTGTCTGCCCAGTCCAAGGTGGTGGTCGCTGTCGTGACCTTCTCCGTGAACAGCGGCGCGTACGTGGCCGAGATTTTCCGTGGCGGTATCATGTCCATAGACAAAGGCCAGATGGAAGCTGGCCGTTCTTTGGGACTGACTTATGTCCAGACCATGATATATACGATAATCCCGCAGGCGATGAAGGCCTGCCTGCCGGCACTGGCCAATGAGATGATAGCTCTTCTCAAAGAGACATCCATCTGCGGCTATATCGGCTTAAATGAACTGACCAGAGGCGGAGATATAATCAGAGGTACGACGTTCGATGCACTTCTTCCGCTCTTTGCGGTAGCGATCATATACCTGGGATTCGTTATGCTGCTGACCTGGCTTGTTTCTTTACTTGAAAGGAGGTTGCGTAAGAGTGATAACCGTTAAAGACCTCCACAAATATTTTGATGACAATCATGTGCTCCGCGGTATCAATTATGAGATAGACAAGGGAGAGAAGATAGTGATCATCGGAGCTTCGGGCTCCGGCAAGTCGACTTTCCTAAGGTGCTTAAATCTCCTTGATACACCGACCAGCGGACATATATGGATGGATGGAGAGGAGATCACGGATCCCAAAGCGGATGTCAATATGATCAGACGCAAGATGGGCATGGTCTTCCAGCACTTCAATCTGTTCAATAACCTCACGATCATGGACAATATCACGCTCGCCCCGACCAAGCTCAAGCTGCAGTCGGTCGAGGAGGCCCGCGAGAATGCACTGTCACTGCTGGATCGTGTAGGTCTGAGGGAAAAGGCTGACGCATATCCGTCGCAGTTATCAGGCGGTCAGAAACAGCGTATCGCCATCGTCAGGTCTCTGGCCATGAATCCGGAGGTGATGCTCTTCGATGAGCCGACTTCCGCACTGGATCCCGAGATGGTAGGAGAGGTTCTGCAGGTTATGCGTGAACTGGCCGATTCGGGTATGACCATGGTGGTCGTGACACACGAGATGGGCTTCGCCAGAGAAGTGGCCAGCAAGGTCCTCTTCGTGGATGAAGGCATCATAAAGGAAGAGAATACCCCTCAGGAGTTTTTCGGTAATCCTCAGGATCCGAGATTACAGGAATTCCTGTCCAAAGTTTTATAAATATAAGGATACTGAATAGTTATGGCAGAAGAAATGAACAACATTGCGGATAACGGTAACGGTAATAAAAGCAGGAACTCTTTTACGGGTTCCATAGGATTCGTACTTGCCGCTGCGGGCAGTGCCGTAGGACTGGGAAATATATGGAGATTCCCTTATCTGGCCGCACGTGACGGCGGCGGACTCTTTCTGGTGATCTATCTGATACTTGCCCTGACATTCGGCTTCACGCTGCTTACCAGTGAGGTGGCGATAGGCCGTATGACCAAACAGAGCCCTCTGACGGCATACAATAAGCTGGCTAAGGGATTCAAACCTCTGGGGATCATGGCGTGTATCGTCCCGATGATGATCATGCCGTATTACTGCGTTATCGGTGGATGGGTAGTGAAATATTTTCTGGCTTTTCTCACTGGTTCGGGTGCTGCTGCCGCCGAAGACGGATATTTCGGAGGCTTCATAACCGATACATCCACCCCCGTAGCCATGACGATCGTATTCCTGCTGCTGACCATGGTAGTGGTACTTGGCGGCGTAGATAAGGGCATAGAGAGATTCTCCAAGGTCGTTATGCCCCTGCTGGTCATCCTGATCGTGGCTATATCGATCTTTGCGCTGACCATATCGTATACCGATGAGGCCGGTACTGTGAGGACGGGACTTGAGGGTCTGAAGGTTATGGTAGTGCCCGATCTGTCGGGACTGACCGTTCGAAGCTTTTTCTCTACACTGATGGATGCCATGGGGCAGCTGTTCTACAGTCTGAGCATTGCCATGGGTATCATGGTCGCATACGGCTCATATATGAGAGATGAGGATAACCTGTCCAAGTCGATCGGACAGATAGAGATATTTGATACCGGCATAGCCTTCCTGGCGGGAGTTATGATCATTCCTGCGGTATATGTGTTCATGGGCAGAGAGGGCATGGAAGCATCCGGCCCCGGATTGATGTTCGTATCCCTTCCCAAGGTTTTCGCAAGGATGGGCAATATAGGTAACTTCATAGGTGCACTGTTCTTTGCGCTGGTTCTTTTTGCAGCGCTGACGAGCTCCGTATCCATACTGGAGGCGATCGTATCCAGCTTTATGGATCAGTTTAAGATGAAGCGTGTCAGTGCCACCATGCTGGAGGGTGTGATCGCTCTTGTATTCGGTCTGCTGGTATGCTTCGGCTATAATAAGCTGTACTTCGAAGTGGAGCTTCCGAACGGAGCCATTGCCCAGATACTCGATATCATGGATTATGTCAGCAACAACCTGCTGATGCCGGTAGTTGCCATACTCACCTGCCTGCTTATCGGATGGATCATCGGTCCCGATAAGGTCATAGGAGAGGTTACGAAGAACGGAGAATCTTTCCGCAGACGCGGGCTGTATAACGTTATGGTCCGTTTTGTGGCACCGGTCATGCTGGTTGTATTACTCCTGAAAGCCATTGGAGTAATTTAATCTGCATTTTGTGCATAAATTTTTACAAATTGTGAACTTTTTAGACCCCTTGATACGTCCTTAGTATTGAGGGGTTTTATTCTTGGGATAATTGCGCCCTTGAATTAAACGTTTTCGCGACCCTCAGACATAGAGAGAACAGCGTATTTACCCGCTCAAAGAGAGATTGGAGACTGACATGAAGAAGAGAAGGAAAACCAAACTTTGGAAAAAGGTCCTGGTAGGGATAATGTCCCTTACCATGTTCCTGGGGAACTTAAGTACCCTTTCGATAGAGGCATATGCCGCTACCGAGGATGTGCTTATGGACAACGGAGAGGAGGCTGACACCACGGATCAGGAGCCTGCTCCTCCCGAAGTTGAGGAACTGGACACGGAAATCCCGGAGGAACCTGAGGAGGTCGTATACTATACGGTCACCTATTACGATGCCGAGGGTGCTCTGATCGGAAGTTCACAGTTTGCGGAGGGCAGCGGTTTGAGCCTGCCTGCTTCCGAAGAAGGTACATACTGGACCGATGCCGACGGAGTTGAATATTTCGAAGGCGATGAAGTTTATGATAATCTCTCTCTCTTTGCTGCAGTTGATGATATAGATGAAGATATAGTTGAAGAAGACATACCTGAGGATCAGGTACTCGTATATGCGGTGCTCAGAGACGCCGACGGTGCTTTTCTGGATGAGTTCCGTATCACCGAAGACATGTATCTGGCAGCCGGTGAAGATAATGATGCTCCCGTTATAGACGGCTATGAGTTCCGGGAAGCCGTACTTGATATGAGTACAGTCACCGAGGTCCTCGTTGATGAGACCGAAGACGGACTGCTGGTTTATACCGTAGACGGAGTGGAACTTGAGGCTGATGCCGATATCGAACTCGTATATGAATCTACCGCGTTTGATCACACAGTCACGGTAGAAGTGGTTGATGAAAACGGTGCTCTGATCAAGGGATATGAATCTGCAGAGTTGCCCGAAGAAATAGAAGGAACCCTGGATCTGGCTGATACGGAGAATGCTCCGATCGAGATCGAGGGGTATGATTACGTAGAGGCTTCCATAGACGGCATGCCTGTTTACTCCGTAACCATAGAGCCTGATGATGCATACTATGAGACCGATGACGGGTTCGTGGATATCGAATCCGATCTTCTGATCACACTGGTATATAAGGAGTCCGCGGTAGCTACCTTACTGACAGCTACGATAGTTGATGAGTTCGGTGATGAGATCGACGAGCAGTATACGGAGATGGAACTGCCTGAATTTAATGAAGAAGGCATTCTGGTACTGGATGATCCCGAACTTCCTCCGGTAGAAGATGTCAAGGTTAAGACCGGCCTGTTCAGATCGATCAAATACACCTATGTCAAAGCCACTCTGGACAATAAGATAATCACGGCCATCAAGGCGGAAGCAGCCGATGACGGTGTGGGCACATATTATTCATATACTACGGACGGCGAGACCTGGACAGGTCTCAAAGAAGATTCTACCGTACTGTTCGAATATACTGACGGTAAGAAGACTGTTTATACATATGAAGACGGATATGTAAGTGTGACCGCTACACTTCAGCATGCAAATGCAGTACCCGATGATGCATATTTTGCAGTTACACCTCTGACGGCAGGATCGGGATATGATGTTGATACGTATATCGATGCACTGAATGCCAAGGCTGATACCCCTGCTGATTCGGAGGACTTCGAATACACTACCGAGAACACTCTGCTCTATGACATCGCGTTCTATACCGATGAGACCATGACAGAGGAGATCGAACCTGCAGACGGTATGGTGAAGACCGAGATCACGTTCCTGCAGGGACAGTTAAAGGAAGATCTGGAAGCAGATGAGAAGACCGAACTGCTGATCAATCACGTAAGTCTCGATGAATCGGCTCTTGAGGAGGCAGGTACTACCGCTAACGCAAGTGTTACGGTCGGCGGGCTGAATGTTGAGACCATAGCTGCGGATGTATCTGTAGCAGGTGAGAGCATCGCATTCTCCACCGAAGGATATTCGGTGTTCACGATCTCTTCCGAAGGTCTGTCCAAGAAGATCAAGATCGAATTCCGTACAGCAGACGGAGCCCCGGTATCCATGGATCAGCTTCCGAATGCTTTCCTCTATGTATATAAGGTGAGTGATGTAAATCAGCATTCGCTGATCAAACTGGACGGAAGCGTAGGTGACTTTTCGGATGGTGTGATCACTGTTGATGAAGAAGCATTAAAGAGTAACAGTCTCAGATCATTTACATATGGCACTGATTTCTATTCATTATACGGCGTTGAGATCTGGCAGCCGGTAAGTCCGGAAAAGGCGGCTTCCGCATCCAAGGACAGTTCATATGATATGAACAATTTCATCAAGAGGATTCCCGACCAGGCATCCGGTGATCTTGCTGAAGTGGTTGATATGTACAGGTTCCAGTTCCCTCAGGATGACTTCAACTCCACAAGCAGTGAGTATGTTATCACAGCCACACAGGTTTCGACAGGTGCTTTTGCTACCGCACCCGATATGATGGGAGAAGCGGCAGCATTCGGTGTGATCGCCGACACCTATCACAGTCATGCCGATACTCAGACCAACTTCGCGGTCAAGAAATTCATAGGCAGAGGTGCAGGCGATAGCGGAGCTACCGGCGCCGATATGGCCAATAATCCCGGAACCAGCTATGCAGGCGTTATAGAGAACATCCTGCAGGTTAAGAATAACCTCGGCCCTTCCAATATCTTCTACGGCGACAGCTTTACACAGAAATCCAACGGTAATCAGCAGCTGTATTACAAGCCAAGCGGAGAACTCTTCATACAGGATGACTCCGGTAAGGCTCAGGTTGCTACGCTTCCCGTTGAGCTGATCAACGGTAAGGTAGATTCCCTTATCGCAGGTATCGGTGTGGCATCAGGTGAGCTCATCACTCTTCCCGGCGCTGCAGAAGGTCTTTCATCGGCTCCTTACTATCTGGATACCACCAAGCTTCCTTCCGGAACGATCCATATCGATCTGGATACGTCCACGGGCAAGGGAATGTCACTGTATGATATCTGGTCCACATCGCAGAATGTATATATCAACAAGAATGCAGATCAGACGATCGTATTCCATTCGGGCAGACCTACCATCGTATTGAGTGAATTCAATGTATGTAATGACGGGTCAGGACACTATCAGAACACTGCATCTCCTGCAACCGCAGGCGAGACCAATATTCTGCTGGGTGATATTGCCGAAACTATAGTATTTGACTTCCCGAATACCACATCGCTTGAGTTCGCAAGTGCCGTAGCGGGTATGTTCTATGCACCCAGAGCACACGTTTCATGGCATACCGCATGCTGTGGCTGGCTGATCTGTGATTATGCCGACGGCGTCGACGGAGAGTGGCACTTCATATATCAGAACGTGCCCGATATTGATGATATCGATCCCGATGACAATACAAATACCGCTACTCTGACATTTGAACTCACCAAGCATCTGATCGATGACAGAACCGGCGGACAGGCCGATGTTTCACTCTGGCCCGAAAAAGGATTCTCATTCAGGATATCCAAGTATCTGTGTGATGATGACGGTGATATCAACGCATCGGAACTGGGCGTGATCAACAGAGCCGATCTGATACCCAATCTCACCGGTATGGATGAGAACGGTGAAATGATCGTGACCATAGGCCGTGACCAGGCTGAAAAAGCTGTAGTAGTCGGCACTGCTGAATTCGTCGGCTCGGAAGTCTGGAACAGCACCGAGGGAGTTCACGAATGGTGGGAGAACGGTGTCCTTGACCACAAGTATATGGCATTTATGTACAAGGTTGAGGAGATCGATCCGAATAACCCGAATTATTCATATGACAGCAAGCCTTACTATGTGAAGTATTTTGTAAACGTTACCCGCGTACTCGAGGGTAATACCGTCAAGTATTATGCAAGTGTTGACGGACCTCACATCGCCAATACCGTAGCTGCCGGAACCCAGTGCAGAAAGATTCCTCTGGAACTGACCAATCACTATCTGCCGAGTGCTGAGACCGGTGTTATCAGACTTACCAAGAGACTTGAAGGTAAGGATTCCGCCGAGAACGTTAAGTACAGCTTCAGATTGTTCGGACAGGATAATACACGTTTCCCTGTAGATGTTCATCATGCAGACGTGGTATTTACCAGCAGCAAGGGCAGAAATGTTTCTTATAACAAAGTAATAGAAAACATAAACAAGGCTGACAGAGAAGTATTCTACTTTGATCTGTATGCCGATGAGACCGTATCCATATCCGGACTTCCGACATTTGCGCCCGGACACAGAGATGACGGTTCGCCCATTCCCAACGAGTATATCGTTCAGGAACTCAATGCACAGTCTGATGCCGATGAAGTTTACTTAGAGGGAACGGTCAACATGCAGGCCGCCACATGGAATAATAAGGACTACGGTGTAGATTATCAGCTTGACGTCCTGACACAGGATTTCCATGAGACGCTTAATGCTGCCATTACTTACGTAAATGTATTCTACAGCAAGCTGGTCATCGAGAAGTCGATCGTCGGATATGAGAACCTGACCGATGAGCAGAAAGCTCAGATCACGTTTACCGTGACAGGTCCCAGCTTCCCTGACGGAACTACCGTGACGTATGATCAGTTTACGAATGGCAGATATGAATTCACTGATCTTGAACGTGGTGAGTATAAGGTAACCGAATCCGGACAGGACATAGATCCGACCTATATCTGTGAGACCACATACAGTGATAACGGAACGGCTGTCATAGACGGTGATCATGACGGTCTCATAACCGTGACCAATACCTATATCGATAATTCTACCGAGATATCCGGCAGCAAGACATGGAACGATGCGGATGATCAGGACGGTCTCAGACCCGATCATATCACTGTCAACCTGCTTGCAAACGGTATCCCTGTAAATGATGTTGAACCCAAGACTGTTACCGCAGCCGATAACTGGTCCTGGACATTCGAGAATCTGACCAAGTATGACGCAAACGGCAGAGAGATCCAGTATACCGTCAAAGAGGATGCCATAGAAGGCTATGTAACCACATACACAGCCGATCATCTGAACATTACCAACACTCACACACCCGAAGTGACTTCCGTCAAGGTTCAGAAAAACTGGACAGGTGATGAGAAGAATACCGAATTCAGACCCCGGAGCATCACAGTAGAACTTAAGGCAGGCGATAAAGTCGTAGATACCAAATCGCTCAGCGCCGATAATGGGTGGAAGTGTGAATTCACCGGACTTCCGAAGAAGGCGAATGGTGCTGTCATAGAGTACACCATCAGCGAGGTGAGTGTAGATAAATATGACACCGCAATTACCGGTAATGCTGCCGACGGATTTATCATAACCAATACTTATACTCCCGAGTATGTGCAGATCCATGGAACGAAGGTATGGGATGATGAACATGACTTCGATGGATCGAGACCCGAGCAGATAGTACTTCGTCTGTATGCGAACGGAGTCGAGAAATACGCTAAGACCATCAATGTAACGGATGCTGATTCACAGGACTGGAACTTCGATGAGTATCAGCTTGAGAAATATGCAGGCGGAAGCGAGATAGCCTACACGGTCATCGAGGATGCTCTGTATGGCGAATACTCGACCGAGTATACACAGGTTACAGCCGATTCTGCCGGACATTACGATTATGAGAACACCGGCATCGTCATCACGAACACTTACTCCCCGGAGAAGACTACCGTAAGCGGTCAGAAGACCTGGAATGATGATAATGACAGAGACGGTAAGAGACCGACTTCGATCGAGATCTCTCTGATCAAGACGGTCGGAGCATCTGAGTCCGTATATGATACCAAGACTGTTACCGCTGATGATAACTGGTCATGGACATGGACCGGTCTGCCCGTGAAGGAAAATAATGCCCCTGTCAGCTGGTCGATCAGAGAGGCGGCTGTGAACGGATATACTACCGAGATCAGCGGTTATAACGTGACCAATACTCATGAGTCTCAGAAGATCAAGATCAGCGGTACCAAGGCATGGGATGACAATAATGATCAGGACGGATTAAGAAAAGCTGTTACCATAGGCCTGTATAAGGGTGATACTCAGATCGCCACTACAGAAGCAACCGCAGCCGGAAACTGGGCATGGAGCTTCGAGAATCTGAATAAGTATGAGAACCGTACACCCATTACTTATACAGTCAAAGAGCTTACCAGTATAACCGGATATGACGTATATGCCGGTAATACCAAAACAAACGAGATCGTAGTTGAACTGAAACTCGATTCGGGGGATGTCGACGGCCTTGAATTTAAGAATACCCATACACCTTATGTCGTGAACATAACCGGTACCAAGGTATGGGATGATAATAATGATCAGGATGGTATAAGACCTTCTACCGTATCCATAGAACTGCTTGCGAACGGTGAGCGAGTGCGTACGGCTGAAGTACCCAATGTGGACGGCAAATGGGAGTTTGCATTCTACAATCTGCCCAGAAAGGCAAACGGAGTAAATATCGAGTACACTGTCAGAGAGATCAACGTGCCTGACGGTTATACCGTAAGTTACATCCAGCCCGGCAATACCGGTACCGAGACATGCCAGATCACCAATACTCACACTCCGAGCACCATAGACATCAGTGGCAGCAAGACCTGGGTTGACAATGATGATCAGGACGGATTACAACCTGAAAGCATCAAGGTTAATCTGCTGGCTGACGGAGTAGTTAAAGATACCAAGACCGTAACCGCTGCCGATAACTGGTCATGGTCATGGACCGATCTGCCCGAGAAGGCAAACGGTGCGAAGATCAACTATACCGTTACCGAGGATCCCGTAGATGGATACACTACCGTTATAAACGGATATAACATCACCAATACGCATGAACCTCAGAAGATCAAGATAGAGGGTGGAAAGATATGGACTGATGCCGGTAATCAGGATGGTGTAAGACCTGACAGCATCACGATCGAGCTGTATGCAGCAGGTACGGAGGGACCGATCCGGACAACCACCACATCAGCTGAGAACAACTGGGCATGGAGCTTCGAGGGCCTCGATAAGTATGCGGGCGGAGAGAAGATCGCATACACTGTCAAAGAGGCTTCCGTAGACGGCTATACTACAGCACCCGCAGATGGTTTCGCTGCCACTTCATCGGATCCCGATGCGGCGGATAAGCTTACCGGACTGAATTTTGAGAACACACATATCCCTGAGAAGACACGGATAAGTGTTGCCAAGGTATGGGATGATGCAGACAACCAGGACGGAAAGAGACCGGGTGAGATCACGGTCAATCTGCTTGCAAACGGCAATAAGGTTGATTCCGCAACATTATCAGCTTCGAATAACTGGACATATACCTTTGCGGATCTGGATAAGTATGCGGATCAGACAGAGATCACATACAGCATATCCGAGGAAGATATCGAAGGATATACACCTGGTTATGCGAGAACGACCGGCGAGGACGGATATCCGGTAGTGACGATAACCAATTCATATTCTCCCGAGAAGACCTATGTAAGTGGTCAGAAGATATGGAATGACGGCGATGATCAGGATAAGATCAGGCCGGCTCAGGTAACAGTCAGACTGTATGCTGACAATGTTAAGGTAGATCAGACCACGGCATATGCCAATACCGGCTGGGCATGGTCATTTACCGGACTGGATAAGTATAAGAATAACGGCCAGCCTATCGTATATACCGTTGATGAAGCGGAGGTAGCATCGGGTTATTCCGTCGAGATCAAAAAGGTCAAGGATAAGGATAATGAATATACCATTACGAATACACATGTACCCGAAACCATAAGTGTAGGCGGCAGCAAGGATTGGGACGATGCGAATAATCAGGATGGTGTAAGACCTGCAACCATTACCGTGAAGCTGAATGCCAAAAATGTGGCTATGGATGAGAGAACCACCACGGCTTCAGCACCTGATTACAACTGGATCTTCCCGGATCTCCCGAGATATCATGACGGAGTTGAGATCATTTATGAAGCTACCGAGGTTCAGACCGATGAGATGACATCCAGGGGATATGAATTGACCGGTACTTCCGAAGCATCCCGTGATGAGGATGGTAACTACCAGGGGATCATATTCACTAATAAGCATGTACCTGCAACCGTAGAGATCAGCGGCAGCAAGACATGGGATGATAATGATAACCAGGACGGTATCAGACCTGAAAGCATATCCGTACAGCTCTATGCAGACGGAAACGCTCTGGGTGCTCCTAAAACCGTTACGGCAGGAGATGACGACAGCTGGAGCTGGAGCTTCACGGGACTGCCCAGATACTCTAACGGCAGACAGATCGTGTACACTGTTCAGGAGATTCTTCCTGAAGGAGTTGATTATACACTGACCAACACCGATGCAGGCAGCTATGATGCAGCTACCGGTAATAAGACCGAAATCGTATTCACCAATAAGCATAAACCTGCAACCATGAGTATCAGCGGTATCAAGACATGGAAGGATGCCAATAATCAGGATGGTAAGCGTCCGGACAGCATTACGATCATCCTGCGCAAGTCGGTTGACGGACAACCCAGCGTCAAGGCCGGTGAGACCACGGCAAGTGCAGAATCCAACTGGGAGTGGGGCTTTACGGGACTTCCCAAGTTTGAAAGAGGTAAAGCAATCACATATTCGGTAGAAGAGACCGGTATACCTGCAGGATATACAGGTGAACTTACCAAAGCAGGGCGTGAGAACGAGCATGGCAATGTGGTAGATGTTGAGTTTACCAATACATATACACCTGAGACTACATTCATCGAAGGCACCAAGGTATGGGATGATGCAAATGATCAGGACGGAGCAAGACCTGCAAGTGTTACTATCAACCTGTATAAGAATACCGAGTCCACCGCATTCCGTACGCTGGTTCTGACACCGGATGACAGAACTCCCAATACCTGGAACTGGAGATTTGATAATCTGCCCAAGTATTCGGGCGGACAGCTGATAACATACAGAGTAGAGGAAGTAGCTGTATCCGGATATGAGGCTCCCTCATACAACGAGGATCACACAGTCATAACCAACAGGAGAGTTCCCGATACCGTAGAAGTAAAGGGTATCAAGGTATGGAGTGATGCTCATAATCAGGACGGCAAGAGACCCGAATCCGTAACTATACATCTTCTGGCTGATAATGCAGATACCGGCAAGAGCGTGACTCTGAATGCAACAACCGGATGGGAATTCAGCTTCACGAATCTGCCGAAGAACAGTAACGGACACAAGATCGTTTATACCGTAACAGAGGATACTGTAGAAGGATATTCAACGGTTATCACAGGCGACAGCAGCATTGACAATCCTTATTACACAGTCACTAACAGTTATACTCCGGGTGAGGTAGCAGTATCCGGAACCAAGGTTTGGAATGATGATAATGATAAGGACGGCTTAAGGCCGGAGACTATCACGATCCGTCTGCTCGCGGACGGTAAGGAGACGGAGCATTCCTGCATAGCACGTGCATCTGAAGGATACACATGGAAATTTGAGCATCTGCCCGAATATGCAGGCGGAAGCAAGATTGCCTATACCGTTACTGAAGATGAGGTAACCGGATATACCACAGCGATAGAATCTGCAGGAACCAACCAGTGGACGATCATCAATACCCATGGATCCGAGAAGATCGACTTAAGCGGTAGGAAGACCTGGGATGATGCAGGCGATCAGGATGGTGTAAGACCCGGATCCATAACTGTTAACCTGCTCGCCGACGGTACAGTTGTACAGAGCAAGACCGTGACCGACGAGAATGACTGGGCATATACATTTACCGGTCTTGATAAGTACAGAGATCACGGAACCGAGATCAAATATACGGTTACCGAGAACACGATCCAGATCCCTGCAGGTCATAACGGACAGTATCAGGTTACATATGACGGATTGAACATAAAGAATACCTTCAAACCTGAAACTGTGGAAGTAGAGGGCCACAAGACATGGGATGATGCAGGTAACCAGGATGGTGTAAGACCCAAGAGCATTAAGGTATATCTGAAGGTCAACGGATCGATCTCCCAGACGGTCGATGTGCCTGTGGCAGAGGATGGAAGCGCAAGCTGGAAGTTCACCGATCTGCCCAAGTATTCGAATCACGGAGAAGAGATCGAGTATACCATAGATGAGGAGCCTGTAGCACAGTATGTAAAAGCTGTAAACGGTTACAATCTTGTTAATACACATACCCCTCAGCTTACGGATATTGTGGGACACAAGGTTTGGAATGACGCAGATGATCAGGATGGAATAAGACCTGAGAGCATAAGCGTACAGCTGCAGGCTAACGGCGTAGATGTGGCAGGAAGAAGCGCCACAGTAAATGCTGCAACCAACTGGGCGTTCGAGTTCAAGGATCTTCCGATGTTCGAAAACGGTAAGGCTATAGTATATACCGTAGTGGAATCGGGTGTAACGGATTATGAAGTATCCTATGACGGAACCGGTACATATGAGCTCACAGTCACCAACACACATGATCCGGATTATGTCGGACTCACTGTCAATAAGAACTGGATCGGCGGTACTGCTGTAGGTAAAAATGTAGATATCAGTGTGGAAGGCCATACAAAAGACGGTTCAGTGGTAGTAGGCCCTCTGACCTATAAGGTGTCCGGACCTGACTGGACCTTTGAGATCACACCTGAAAGCAGGGTATTGCCGAAGAACTACAAGGGAGAGCCTATACAGTACTACGTAACCGAAACGGTTCCTCAGGATGCGGCATTTATCCAGGTTGATGTAAACGGTGCGAAGTTTAACGGATCGGTTAAAGCAACATCAGATGCCACCGGAGATGCGTTCACTGCAGATCTCTATAACCTGGCACTTACTCAGATAACCGTCCTGAAGCAGTGGGAGAATGATCCCGGATACTTCGGCGGCAACGGATATGTGGATGTAACCCTTCTGGCTGACGGCAGAGTATATAAGAACGCGCAGATCAGGGAAACAGATGACTGGAAGTATACATTTACCGATCTGCCGGTATATAACTCAGACGGAAGCAAGATCGTATATACGGTAACAGAGAATACGAGACTGGCAGAGTACAATTCGGCAAACGGCGGACAGCCTGTGATCGATAACAGCCAGTTCGCGGAGACGGGCACTATCATAGTCAAGAACGTACTCGATCCTCTGTCACTGACAGTGAACAAGCAGTGGCTTGGAGATCCCGAGGGAACAACACATGCCGATATCACTGTAAATATCATGAGCAGTGTGGATCTGAAGGGGACAGCTCAGTCGGTATTCGACAGGATACGTAAGGTCCTCGGTGCAGACAGCAGCAAGTGGTATCAGTACACCACGGTTACTCTGGGAGAGTCCAACAACTGGACTACCACAGTGAACGATCTGCCCAGATATGCCAAGGTAGGTAACGAAGTAGTGAAGGTAAGTTATGCGGTTGAAGAACTCGACGTACCTGAAGGATACACTTCCGTAACCAACGTAGACGGCAGCATTGCAACAGTTATCAACACCGGATATACGTCTGTAGCAGGCTTCAAGACCTGGGAAGACGGGTCCAATATAGTAGGCTATCGTCCCGGATCAGCTGACTTCGCAGCACTGATAGGCCTCTATCAGGATGGCAAGCAGTTTACGACCGGTGCAGATGCCGCACACTTCAGATGGCTGGATACAGCAGGCGATACATGGAGCTTCGAATTCTACGATCTGCCTGCCGGACATACCTACACCATCGGCGAGCTGGCAAGAGTGCTCGGTTACGGCGAACCTACCATAGACGGTTACACCATCAGGAATCCTCTTGAGTTTACTCAGATCGGTGTGACCAAGGTATGGGATGATATGGACAACGCATATGCATCCAGACCTGCAAGCATAGCATTCAGACTGCTGGCTAACGGAACACAGGCGAATATCGCAGGTGTTACCCCGATAGTAACTCTGGACAACGTGAGCGGAGCTTCCTACATATGGAAGAACCTGCCTGTCAATGACAGAAACGGAAACAGGATCGCATATAATGTCGAGGAAGTATCCGTGCCTGCAGGATATACCGCAAACGTCAGAAGAGACGGTGACATGTTCACCATAACCAACAGTTACAGACCCGGCGAGACTCAGATAAGTGTAAACAAGGTATGGGATGACCAGAATGATGCAGCAGGTATCAGACCTGCATCCATACAGGTAGCTCTTACCAGAAACGGTGCGGATCTTGAGACAGTTACACTGAGCGCAGCCAACAACTGGAGTTATACCTGGAGCGGACTTCCTACCGTACTGTCGGATGGTTCCGGAACCAGAGCAGAGTATGCGGTACGTGAGGTAAGCCAGATACTCGGATATTCGGTAAGCATCAGCGGCGGCGGAGAATCATACACGATCACCAATTACTACCGCCAGCCCGAGACACCTCCTACTCCTCCGGATAATCCTCCGGAAGAGAACGGCGGAAGAAGAGGCGGCACACCTACACAGCCTCCGTACACCATACCCGATGAGCCTACACCTCTTGCAGGTCTCTCGGAAGTACTCGGAGCCAGACGTGCACCTAATCCTTCCGTACTGGGTGCGAGACGTTCACCTCAGACAGGTGATACATCCAATGCAGCCGCATTTGTGGCAGCCATGGCATCCGCAGGTGCGATGATGGGAGCATGGTTCTCGATGCGTAAGCGCAAAAAGGGATGATGACTCTTATTAACAGGTAACGAGATCACACCGGTCATTGCGGCCGGTGTGATTTTGCGCTATACTGTAAACGTTGTGGTTTTATATAACTTATTGAGGAGTGCTTGTTATGAACGATAGTGAATTAAAGGAGATCAACGATACGATAGATACTGTTGAAGATGCAGCCGAAGAGCTCGAGGATGCAGTTGATGCAGTACAGTCATCCGATGAGAAGAAGACGGATACGGATAAATCACACTCTCAGATGAAGAGAGAGCAGCGCCGCAAGGAAGTGGCACAGGCAAGGCGCCGTGCCAGATCCGCACAGATCATCGGATATATAAGTCTGGCTGTAGTGGCAGCACTGGTAGTATGGGGAGTAGCCATACTCGTGATGAAACAGATGGATAAGGTCTCACCCAACGAGAACTATTCCGACGGCCTGGAAGCAAACGGATACATATCCGGCGTAACAGCCTCAGAAAAGATCACGCTTCCCGACTACAAGAATATCTCCGTACCGTATGCCGAGATAGAGTTTAAGGATGACGAGATCGATGCTGAGATAGAGAATCTGCTCAGCGGATATAACAATCTGAATACCGATGAGTCCACTAAAGTTAAGGACGGAGATGAAGTGGAGATCGCTTATGTCGGTACAGTAGACGGAGAAGAGTTTGAAAGCGGAAGCTCCGATTCGTATAAGCTGACGATCGGCTCCGGCACCTTCATTCCCGGTTTCGAAGACCAGCTGATAGGTGCAAGCGTCGGTTCTACGGTGGAGGTTAATGTAACATTCCCCGAGGATTACCGAAATGCTGATATTGCGGGTAAGGATGCTGTATTCACGGTAGATGTAAAAGGTGTTTACGAGGATGCAGTATTTGATGATGAATTCGTTAAGACTAACTTAAGCGACAAGGCATCTACTGCCGATGGTTATCGTGAGTATGTCCGCAGCACCCATGAGGATGAGAATCTGGAGACGTATCTGAAGGATTATCTGAAGGAGAATACGACCGTGAATTCATATCCTTCCAAATATCTGAAGGCACTTAAGGGTATCAAGATGTATGACGACCAGCAGTCATACGAGTATATGAATCAGTTCTATCAGAGCTATTACGGATCCGCAGCATATGACTCTTTTGAGTCTTATATCGGTACTTCGATGAATGAGTATTATCAGACGCTTAAGGAACAGGCAAAAGAGACATGCAAGGAGAACATGATCTATCAGGCGATAGTAGAGCAGGAAGGAGCCGTAGCTGATGCCGCATATTACAGGGCTAAGCTGGTAGCTGACGGTCAGACGGAAGACTACTATGATACACTGGTGACTACTTCCGGCGAGCCTTTCGTACTGCAGCAGGCGATCGCAGCCAAGGCTCTTGAGATAGTTAAAGCCGGTGCAAGCGTTCAGAAATAATACGGGAACAGATCAGCGCAGGCGGCCGGCTTCATAGCTGCGGCGCATCATAAGAGCATCTTTGAATCTTTCATACCTGTCGGATACACGTCCGGCAGGTATTTCTATATCAAGGACAGTTGACATGATATCTATCATATCATCGTCTACTTTATAGTGCAGGCGGGAGAGTATCTCGAGACGCTGTTCATATGTATCCGCATCAAGAAAAGCCTCAACATCAGGGTCGAGAGAAACGGTACCGTCGTCAGGATCGGGAGTGACAGAACCTTTTTCGGAAGAGGGGCTGCTTACAGCCTGAATCGATGTAACGGCCGGCTCCGGCGATGCTGTGACGGGACTTACAAGCTCAAATCTGTACTTCTGAGTCACATCGGGATACTTCTCGTGATCGACCTCGCTCATGAACATATCGAGCGGTCTTACATAGTATCTGTAGTCTCCGTAGAGGGCCTGATATACCACACACTCCCTGCCGTCTTCGGAATCAACGGCGATACAGTTTATCTGATAGGTGTTTCCCTTGAAATGTCTGTATATCTGATGGGGTATGGGGCGTTGTCTTTGGGTGGTGTTTTTTTCATTCATGTAAACAGTATACCAAAAAAACATATTTGTAGTGGAATTATTTTGATATTCAAGGTATACTAAAAACGTTGAGATTAAAATCTGAGGAGGACATTATGAGCGATTACATTTTATCATGCTGTTCGACCGCCGATGGCGATCAGGAATTCTTTGATTCAAGAGATATACACTTCGCCTGCTTCCATTTCTTCCTGGACGGGGTAGAGTATGAGGATGACCTGGGTAAGTCGATGTCATTTGACAAGTTCTATCAGGCTATGGCAGACGGTGCCATGACCAAGACTTCGCAGCTCAACGTTGAGGAATTCACCGAGTATTTCACACCGTTCCTTGAAGACGGCAAGGATATACTGCATCTGAGCCTGAGCTCGGGCATCTCAGGAGTGGTCAATGCCGCACGCATAGCAGCAGATGACCTGTCCGAGAAATATCCTGACCGCAAGATCTATATAGTTGATTCACTTGCCGCATCTGCCGGATTCGGACTGCTTATGGATAAACTTGCCGATCTGCGTGATGAAGGCAAGACCATAGATGAAGTGCGGGTATATGCGGAAGATAATAAGAAGAAACTGAACCACTGGTTCTTCACAACGGACCTGCAGTACCTTGTCAGAGGCGGGCGTGTATCCAAGGCAGCCGGCTTCTTCGGTACGGCCCTGAGCATATGTCCGCTTCTCAATGTGGACTACGAAGGCAAACTGATCGCACGTGAGAAGATCCGTACCAAGAAGAAGGTCATCGAAGCATGCGAGAAGAAGATGGAAGAGCTTGCTGAGAACAGGCTTGACTACAGCGGCAAGGTATTCATATCCAATGCATACTGCTATGAGGATGCCAGAGCCCTGGCTGATCTGATCGAATCCAGATTTCCCAAACTGGCAGAACCCGTACATATCTTTTCCATAGGAACGGTCATCGGATCTCATACCGGCCCGGGTACCGTGGCGCTGTTCTTCTGGGGTGACGAACGTTACAACTAAACAAATAAAAAAACCGTGCGTACATGTACGCACGGTTTTTTGGTTTTTGAAATGGATTACTGGATAAGAGGGTACTTCGCAGTCAGTTCATCTACGATGGCTCTGGCTTTGGCTATGCCGGCATCGCCCTCTTTGACTACATAGCTTATGGCTTCGGCTACACGGTCGAAATCATCCGTTCCGAGTCCTCTGGATGTGGCAGCGGGAGTACCCAGACGGATACCGCTTGTTACAAAAGGCTTCTGAGGATCGTTCGGAATGGTGTTCTTGTTGGCTGTGATATGAGCTTCATCGAGCTGCTTCTCGACAACCTTACCGGTCAGTTCATAAGGAGTTAAGTCCATCAGCATCAGGTGGTTGTCAGTACCGCCGGATACGATCTTTATATCCCTGTTCATCAGGCCTTTGCACAATGCCTGTGCATTATCGACGATATTCTGTGCATATACCTTAAATGAAGGATCAAGAGCTTCCTTGAAGCATACGGCCTTGGCAGCGATCACATGCATCAGAGGCCCGCCCTGTATACCGGGGAATATAGCCTTGTTGAAATTGTACTTTGCATTTACTTCCTCGCTGCACATGATCAGACCGCCTCTGGGACCGCGGAGGGTCTTGTGAGTGGTGGTAGTGGTCACATGAGCGTAGGGGATGGGTGAAGGATGAAGTCCCGTAGCCACCAGACCGGCGATATGTGCTATATCGACCATGAGAACGGCACCGACCTCATCAGCGATCTCTCTGAATTTCTTGAAGTCTATGGTCCTGCAGTATGCGGAAGCACCTGCAACGATCAGCTTGGGCTTGCACTCCAGAGCGATACGTCTTACTTCATCATAATCGATGAAGCCGTCGATATTTACACCATAAGGGACACAATTGAAGTATTTACCGGAGAAATTGACCGGTGAACCGTGAGAGAGGTGTCCGCCGTGATCCAGATTCATGCCCATGAATGTATCACCGGGTTCCATGATGGCAAAGAATACGGCCATATTAGCCTGTGCACCGGAATGGGGCTGTACGTTTGCATACTCCGCACCGAACAGTTTCTTGGCACGTTCTCTGGCCAGATCCTCTACTACATCAACACACTCACATCCGCCGTAGTATCTCTTGCCGGGATATCCTTCTGCATATTTATTGGTAAGGGGTGATCCCATAGCTGCCATTACAGCCTTGCTTACCCAGTTCTCTGAAGCGATGAGCTCGATATGGCTGTTCTGTCTGTTCTGCTCGGCAACTATCGCTTCGGCTATCTCGGGATCGATGTTTCTGACTTCATCCAAAGAATACATGATTTGTCCTCCATTGTTTTCGTGAATACCTGCGCAAACGCGCACCTTATTCAATATATCATAGCGGTCAGCCGGCTGGCAATCAGACTTGCTTTTATTTAGATAAAAAAGTAAAATTATATAGGTGTCTGGATCATGAGAGTTTGATCACAGACGCGAAACACGTGAGATATAAGGAGGAAATATCATGATCACTTGTCCTAAATGCGGAACTCAGTTAGAAGACGGAACCACTTTCTGCACCAACTGCGGCGCATCACTTGCTGCTCCCGATCCTGCTCCTGCACCTGCACCTGCTCCTGCACCTGCACCTCAGTATCAGCAGGCACCTTACGGACAGCCCGGCGCTCAGTATCAGCAGCCTTACGGACAGCCTGCATATGCTTATGATCCTGCTGATCATACTGCAGAGTTCGATTCCGCTGAAGTTGCCGATAATAAGATCCTTGCAGTCAGCTGCTATCTCTTCGGATTCATCGGTATCATCGTAGCTGCTCTTTTTGCCAAGGATTCCAAGTATACGAAGTTCCATGTAAAGCAGGCACTCAGACTCAGCATTGCGGAAGTACTTGCATTTATTCCCAGTATCATCCCGATCCTCGGTTGGATCGTTACCGGTGTTCTTTTCCTCATTCTTTTCGTGGTTGAGATCATCGCAATTGTATGGGCATTCCAGGGTAAATCCAAAGATCTGCCTATAATCAAGGGTATTAAGTTCCTTCAGTGATGTACCATGTGATAATCAATCCCACATCCAAATCAGGCAAGGGCATCAAACTGTGGAAGATGCTTGAACCGGTATTCACCGAACGTGACATCAAATATAAGATGATCTATTCGGAGTATCCCGGACACATTGTCAAGATCGTCGCCAGACTCACCGATCCCATGGAGGGATACGGACAGATCAGACTGATAGTAGTCGGCGGTGACGGGACCATGAACGAGGTTCTGCAGGGGATCAGGGATTTCGACCGTATCAGGATCGGGTATATTCCGACCGGGTCGAGTAATGACTTCGCCAGGGCACTCGGTTATCCCAGGGATCCTGTCAAACAGCTTGAGAATATACTTGATTGTACTGAACCAACGGGTGTGGATGTCGGTCTGCTCACTTATATGGATGCTGTAGATGATGCGGGTAATCCGATGACTATCAGCCGCAGATTTGATGTCAGTTGCGGGATAGGATTTGATGCGGCTGTATGTGAAGAAGCGATGCATACGGACGGCGTCAAGGGAATACTTAATAAGATGGGGCTTGGTAAGCTTACTTATCTGGCCATAGCTCTTAAGCATCTGCTGGCTAAGACAGGCGTGAGCGTGTCGTACACGATCGATTCAAATGATCCGGTACGCCTTAAGCATTTCCTTTTCATAGCTGTGATGCAGAATAAGTATGAGGGCGGAGGATTCATGTTCTGTCCGGATGCTGATCCGACAGATGGTAAGCTGGATCTGTGCATAGTCAGTGTTGGAAGCCGGGCCAAGGTTCTTTTCGGTATACCGCTTGCATTCAAAGGCAAACATGTATTGATCAAAGGGATCACCTGCGAGCGTGCAGGCAAAGTCAGGATACGCACTTCCGGTGAACTGTGGGTGCATACTGACGGAGAAGTACACAGAAAGAGTAAAGACTTCACCGTAGAAACTCTTTCAGATAAGCTGATGTTGCTTAAATAAGTTTTACGCCGGTCTTAAACGACCGGCGTTTCTTATTTCAGCCGAATATCCGGCAGATACTGATGAAATGACAGATGCTGCCGGCCATTACGAACAGATGGAAGATCTCGTGTGAGCCCCACATACTGCCGCGCTTATTGAATCTGATAAGCTTAAGTGCGTATATGATACCTCCGATGGTATAGATGACTCCTCCCGTATACAGCCATACCAGAACAGATGTTGACACATGGCTGATCAGCTGCGGCATGGCAAATATGACTACCCATCCCATCGATATATAAATAACGGAGGATACCCATTTCGGACAGGTGACCCATATAAGCTTGAATATCATACCCGCAAAAGCTATCCCCCAAACCACGGAGAGCAGGACCATGCCTTCGTGTCCCATGGCACATACACAGATGGGAGTGTATGTACCTGCTATCAAAATAAAGATCATCATATGATCGAGTCTTTTCAGACGCATTCCCGCTTCACCGGCCAGATCAAAACAGTGATATGAGGCACTGGCACCATACAGTGAGATCATACTGAGCATGAATACGGACAGAGCGATAAGATCGGTAACTGTCGCTCCGGATCCCATTGCATGTATAAGTAACACAGGTGTGAAGAATACAGAGACTATGCATCCTATGAAATGAGTGAGAGCGCTCACCGGATCTTTGGCACGAAAATGGCTGTTTCCTTTAAGGATATTCAGATTCTCTCCGGTGAAATCGATTATGTTAGCGGATGATGCGGTTGTATTTACCATATCTTAAACCTCCATATATCGCGTTATCGGTTATTGAAAAACCTGTCATAAAGATATTATAACGGTATCGAAAGCGTGTCAAGAGTTTTTCAAAAACCTGTTTAAAGATTATTGTTGTATTGGCGTTTTTTGGGTGGTATCATGGTGATATCCCTTTTTTTTGTACGGGATATGAGAGGACTTGGGCATGGTCATCAGAACGGAATATAATTCACAGGAGTTCGTGCTCCCGGCTTATTCGGAGATACCCGGAGTCGGTTTATTTCTGGAGCAGGTTTCCAAATACATAAATGAATATCTGTCACCTCTCGGTGAGCCTGAACTGACGGGTTCTATGATCAGTAATTATGTCAAAAAGGGCATAATAGACAATCCCGTTAAGAAGCAGTACGGCCGGGAGCAGATCGCGTATCTGATCTTCATAGCTATTGCGAAGACCGTCCTTTCACTGGAGGATATCACGACTATGATCGAACTCCAGCGTACTCATACCGATGTCGAGGCGGCATACGGTTATTTCAGAGAGAAGTTTATGGAGATCCTGGAGGCTGTATTCGAATCACGCACCATAGATGCGCTGCCCGGGGAATCACTTATCAGAACTCTGGCTCAGAATATAATGATCACGGCAGCACATAAGATATATCTGGACCTGACATTTGATGGCATGAAAGAGGTTAGTCCGGCGAATGAAGAAAAACCATCATGATGTTTCCGACAAGATAAAAAAGATAGGTACCGGCAATCTGGTCGGTTCACTGCTCATGGCCGTATTCTTTGTCTCATTGAGCATACTTTTTTACGTCTTTCTTCATAATTCCATTAAGGAGAATATAAAAGATCAGGATATGCTCATGGCGAAAGAGTCGATCGCTCTGTATGAGCAATATCTGTCTAAGGGCATGGATCTGGTCGAGTTTGAGAGCTCACTGATCAATGAAATGATCGCAAACGGTGATCAGAATGATTCTCTTCTGACCAATATGACTGCCGCAACGGATATCATCATAGAAGAAGTGGATTCCGATTCCACCGGACTGTATGGGTATATCGGCGGCGAGTATCTCGACGGAGCCGGCTGGGTGCCTGATGCCGGTTATGATCCGACAACCCGTCCGTGGTATCAGAGCGCCATGATCCACAGAGGTAAGCTCACATTTGTGGATCCGTACATAGATGCCCAGACCGGTAACGTGATGATGACTCTTGCCAAGACGCTCGGTCAGAGTTCGGATGTGATAGCTTTGGATATGAGCCTCGGAGACATACAGCAGATCACCGAAGAACATTCGGATGTGACAGGGGGACAGCTCCTCATGCTTGTCGACAGTTCCGGATCGATCATAGCCCATCCTGATACATCCAGGATAGGATTCAACTGTGATGATAACAGGCAGTCACTTGAAGGGTTCATAATCAGTATGATACTGCAGGGCAAGACCGGGTATTTTGAGACCATGTTTGCGGGAGAACAGTACATGGTCTATACAGAGAAGCTGGAAGGATACTGGTATTGCATCTCCGTGACCGAAGCCGGTGACAGCTTCAGGATACTTCGGATATTGCTGGCAATAACCACTATCGTGATCATAGCAACACTTTTCATATGTTCGCTTCTGTTCATCAATCTGAGTCAGGGTAAAGCTAACACCGATACTTTGAACCAGCGGCTCTCAACGGTTGCGGATATATATATGTCCGTCCACGACATAGATGTAATGAATGACAGGGTGTGTGCCATCAAGATAGATGAGAAGGAAAATGATGCCCTGCCCAACCCCGTGAAAGCCCGTTATGAGCCTCAGGATATGGCACAGGAACATCTGTATTCCGCTATGGATCTGCTGACCGATGAAATGTCCAGACCTATGGTCCATGATTTCGTGAATCTGTCTACGTTGGATGAACGGATGAAAGATACGAATACCATCGCAGTGGAATTCCTGAATAATAAAAATATTTGGTGCCGTGCCAGGTTCATAGTATCCGAACATGATGAAGACGGCAGGATATCCGATGTACTGCTTCTTTTTGAACAGATAGATGCCGAGAAGCGTAACCGTGATAAGTTGCTGTATATGTCCGAGACGGATATGATGACGGGCATCAGCAACAGGAGCTGCGGAGAGCGTAAGATCAAGGATTATGTAGCACATGGACAGAACGGAATGTTCATGCTGATCGATATAGATAAGTTCAAATGTATCAACGATAATTTCGGACACGGTGTGGGAGACCAGGTTATCATAGCCGTGGCCCATGCCCTCAAGAATGCTTTCAGAAGCACGGATGTGGTCATGAGGCTGGGCGGTGACGAATTCGCCGCGTTTGCAAGGGGAGTGACCAGTGCCCAGGCTGCAGGATATATCGTGGACAGACTGCTTAGCAATATCAGGGAGATCAATATACCCGAGATAGGTGATCATGAGATCTGTGTGAGTGCGGGAGTTTCATTCTATACTCATGATGACATGATCAGCTTCGATGAACTGTATACCCGCGCTGATCATTGCACATACGCAAGTAAAGAACATGATGGCACTTATGTGTCATACTATGAGAACTGATCGATCAACCTGATCGAGTTGTAAGAATGGCCGTTTTGTGCTATATTTCTCTTTTGGGACTAACATAAATACAATTATAAGAGGGGCCGGAAATGATAAATGTTGCAGTACTCGGATACGGAACCGTAGGAAGCGGAGTAGTCGAGGTCATAGAGACAAATAAAAAGGACATAGAGCGTAAGATCGGTGCTTCGATCGAAGTCAAGTACATCCTGGATCTGCGTGATTTCCCCGGGGATCCGTATGAATCCAAGGTGATCCATGATTATGATCAGATAATCAACGATCCCGATATCAGTATCGTATGTGAGACCATGGGCGGACTGGAGCCCGCTTATACTTTTACCAAAAAGGCACTGTCCAAAGGCATAAGTGTATGTACATCCAATAAGGAACTGGTAGCGACACACGGTCCCGAACTCATACATCTGGCACAGAGCAACAAGTGTAACTATATGTTTGAAGCCAGTGTGGGCGGCGGTATACCGATCATCAGACCGATGAACAGTGCACTTACTGCCGAGCATATTGATTCCGTAATGGGTATCTTAAACGGAACCACCAACTATATCCTGACACGTATGGATGAGGATGGAGCCGACTTCGCTGATGCACTGAAAGAAGCACAGGACCTCGGTTATGCGGAAAAGGATCCCACAGCCGATGTGGAAGGCTATGATATCAGCCGCAAGATCGCAATATTGTCATCCCTGGTCTGCGGTCACTATGTTAATTACGAAGATATATACACAGAGGGTATCACCCGTATTACGGCAGATGATATCAAATACGCCAAGAAGATGGGTAAGACCATCAAACTTCTGGCGATCAGCAGTGAGAACGAGGACGGATATTTCGCCATGGTAGCTCCGTTCCTTGTAGGCAGGGAGCATCCCCTGTATATGGTTCGGGAAGCATTTAACGCCATATTCATACACGGCAATACCCTGGATGACACTATGTATTACGGACGGGGAGCGGGCAAACTGCCCACCGCAAGTGCAGTGGTAGCGGATGTCGTTGACTGCGCACGTCATATCGGTAAGTGCATAACGATCCTGTGGGACGATGAAAAGGTGCAACTCACGGATGCCGACAAATACAAGTGTTCATATTTCGTGAGGGTGAGTGCGGATAACAGGGATAAAGCCGAGGCCGCATTTGAGATCACCGCGACCGTGGATGCGGGAGTGGACGGTGAGTTTGCATTTGTGACCGGGGTTATGGATAACACGGCCTTTGAGGCAGCAGCAGCGAAGTGCGGTGGTGTAATAACCCGTATAAGAATGATATAAAATCGGAGATTATATAATGACTAAAGTTGTAAAGTTCGGTGGAAGTTCGCTGGCTGATGCAGAGCAGTTTAAGAAGGCGGCTTCTATAATCAAAGCTGAGGAATCCAGACGTTATGTGGTCCCTTCGGCACCCGGTAAGAGATCATCAGGCGACACCAAGGTCACCGATATGCTGTATCATACGTATGATCTTGCAGAAAGAGGCGGAAGCTTCACAAAGGCTCTGGCAGATATCAAGGCCAGATATGATGAGATCATACAGGGGCTTGGACTTGATCTGTCACTGGATGATGAATTCAGGATCATAGAAGACAGATTCGCCAACAAAGCAGGCCGTGATTACGCCGCTTCCCGAGGAGAGTATCTGAACGGATGCATTATGGCTGCATATCTCGGTTACGAATTCGTGGATGCAGCTGAAGTCATCAGATTTGATGAGGACGGAATGTTTGATCCTCAGGCTACGGCGAAGCTTATGAGAAAGCGGTTAAGCAAGCTGGACCATGCCGTTATCCCCGGGTTTTACGGCGCGTATGCAGACGGCACGGTCAAGACTTTTTCAAGAGGCGGTTCGGATATCACGGGATCCATAGTGGCCGGTGCAATCAAGGCCGACGTATATGAGAACTGGACTGATGTCAGCGGATTCATGGTGGCTGATCCGAGGATCATAGATCATCCCGAAAGCATAGAGACCATCACTTACAGAGAACTCCGTGAGCTTGCTTATATGGGTGCGAGCGTATTGCATGAGGAAGCGATCTTCCCTGTACGTAAAGAAGGCATCCCAATCAATATCCGCAATACCAACGATCCCGAAGCATCGGGCACCTGGATCGTGGAGAGCACCTGCCAGAAGTCGAAATATGTCATCACCGGTATAGCCGGTAAAAAGGGTTTCTGTTCGGTAAACATAGAGAAAGAACTGATGAATTCCGAGATCGGATTCGGACGAAAAGTTCTGCAGGCTTTCGAGGATTACGGATTATCATTTGAGCATGTTCCTTCGGGTATCGATACCCTGACCGTATTCGTTCACCAGGACGAGTTCATGGATAAGGAACAGCAGGTGGTCAGTGCGATACACAGACTGGCCGATCCCGATACCATAGATATCGAAGCTGATATAGCCCTGATCGCAGTAGTGGGACGCGGTATGAAATCCACGCGCGGTACTGCCGGACGTATATTCTCGGCTCTGGCTCATGCGAATGTCAATGTCAAGATGATCGACCAGGGTTCTTCGGAGCTTAACATTATCATCGGAGTGGCTAATCAGGATTTTGAAACGGCCATAAAAGCGATATATGACATTTTTGTAACTGCGGCTATCTGATAAATACAAATTGATTAGGTAGGCCGAGCACATATATGATTTCCCTTGCTGCGACCCGACAGTACTCGCTGCGGGAAACATATATGCACTCGGCCTTATTATGCGCTTTTTGAATTATCTGAAAATAATT
>JAEEGL015309711.1_pt1 | contig 35180 bp, 27 predicted proteins | sample 9134231 | NCBI WGS metagenome assembly JAEEGL01 (sample SAMN16246548, study PRJNA631951) | gut metagenome | biome: gut microbiome; feature: rumen; material: fiber-attached | host: Bos | place: Iran: Karaj | collected 2018-10 | reverse complement strand
CGCGGCATCCCGCAGATCGAGGTCACCTTCGACATCGACGCCAACGGCATCCTGAACGTGTCCGCGAAAGACAAGGCCACGGGCAAGGAGCAGCACATCCGCATCGAGGCTTCGAGCGGCCTTTCGGACGCCGAAATCCAGCGCATGCGGGACGAAGCCAAGGCCAACGAGGCCGCGGATAAGGCGGAGAAAGAGCGTATCGACAAGATCAACAATGCGGACGCCCTTACCTTCCAGGCCGAAAAGTTCCTCAAGGAGAACGGCGACAAAGTGCCTGCCGACATCAAGTCCGAGGTGGAAAGCAACTGCAACCTCCTCAAGGAGGCGGTGAAAGCCCAGAACCTCCCGGACATCGAGCGCTACAGCGAGGCCCTCAACAAGGCTTTCGAGAAGATGTACCAGGCCGGTCAGCAGGCCGGCGGCCCGCAGGGCGGTCCCCAGGGCCCGTTCCAGGGCGGTCCTCAGGGTCCTTTCGGCGCCGGTCCCCAGGGTCCTCAGGACCAGGGTCCGGACGAGCAGTAAGGCTTCCGTTTATCATCAAGGGCGGTCCGTGGGGCCGTCCTTTTTGTTTTTAACAAAAAAATGCTAATTTTGTGGATTAGAATACTAATCAATTGAAGGATATGAAAACTTATCGTCTCATCTTAACCGCTGCCGCCATGCTGGCAGTGGCTTTCGCCGCCCAGGCGCAGACCAACAAGCAGGCCATCCAGCAGGCCGAGCAGAATGTCCAGCAGAAAGAGCAGGACCTGGCTGCAGCCCTTCGCAAGGCAGATTCCGAAAGGCAGGACGCCCAGGTGGAGATTGACCTTCTGAAGGCCCAGGCCAAGGAGGCCCAGGTCCAATACGACAACGGCCGCAAGTCCCTTTCCATCATGAAGGACGCCCTCAAGGCCAAGGAGAATGTCATCAAGGCCAAGAAGAACGCCATGAAGCTGGAGAAAAAGGCCCGCAAGGCAGATGACGGCAAGTACGACTCGGCAGACAAGCTGGCCGTCCGCGAACTGGAAGAGGAAATCAAGAACCTGGAGCAGGACCTCAAGAATTCCAAGGCTGAATTCAAGGAGTATGATTCCAAGGTGAAGGAAAGCAAGGTGGCTGTGAAAGATGCGGAGAAGCGCATCAAGGAAGCCAAGAAGCGCATCGCTGTCGCGGAAAAGGATGCTTCCGCCGCCAAGAAGGACCTCAAGAACGCCAAGAAGGACCTCAAGAACCAGAACGAGATTGCCGCTCAGCAGAAAGAGCTGCTGAAGGCCCAGGAAGCCGCCGAGAAGGCCGCCGCCAAGGCAGATGCCAAGGCCGCCAAGGCCACGGAGGCAGCCGCCAAGGTAGATTCTTCCGCTGAGGCCGTAGACCGTGTGGTGGACAAGACGGATAAAGCCATTGAGCAGCACCAGCAGAAAGTGACGGACCAGGTGACCACCACCGTCCAGGATGCTGCCGAAACCCTCAAGACCGAATAAACTGTCTATGGGCAGAGTGATTTTGACAGGCGACCGGCCCACCGGCCGCCTTCATTTAGGGCATTACGTAGGTTCCCTCCGCAACAGGGTCCTCCTGCAGAACGAGGGAAACTACGACCGTATGTTCGTCTTCATTGCAGACGTCCAGGCCCTGACGGACAATGCGGACAATCCGGAAAAGGTCCGCCAGAACATCATCGAGGTGGCCCTGGACTATCTTTCCTGCGGCCTGGACCCGGAGAAGGTGACCATCTTCATCCAGAGCCGGGTTCCCCAGCTGCATGAGATGACGCAGTTCTTCTCCAACCTGGTCACCGTCCAGCGCCTGCAGCGGAATCCCACCGTCAAGGCGGAAATGGCGCTCCGCGGTTTCAACGCAGACAATGAGGAAGACAACCGCCGCGGCCTGCCCGTGGGCTTTTTCACCTATCCCATCTCGCAGGCGGCCGATATCTGTGCCTTCAAGTCCACTACGGTGCCTGCCGGCGAAGACCAGGAACCCATGCTGGAGCAGTGCCGGGAGATTGTGCGGAGCTTCAACGGAACTTACGGTCCGGTGCTCGTGGAGCCGGAAATCCTCCTCCCTTCCAACCGGGTGTGCCGCCGCCTTCCGGGAACGGACGGTCAGGCCAAGATGTCCAAGTCGCTGGGCAACTGCATCTATCTCTCCGACGATCCCAAGGAGGTGGAGCGCAAAGTGAAGGGCATGTTCACGGATCCGGGCCATCTTCGCGTGGAAGATCCGGGCAAGGTGGAAGGCAACTGCGTATTCACCTATCTGGATGCATTCTGCGAGGAAGGGGACTTCGCCGCTTTCTGGCCGGAATATGCCAACCTGGACGAACTCAAGGACCACTACCGCCGGGGCGGCCTGGGAGATATGAAGTGCAAGAAATTCCTCATCAAAGTGCTGGAAGCCCGCCTGGGCCCCATCCGGGAGCGTCGTCACGCCTATGAGCAGGATATCCCTGCGGTGTACGAGATTCTCCGCAAGGGGTCGGAAGCTGCCGCAGAAGTGGCGGCCCAAACCCTTTACGAGATGAAGGAAGCCATGAAAATCAATTACTTCGAAGATACATCCCTCATCGCCGAACAGGCGGCCAAATACCGCCAATGATACATATTTACCCTATCGTGCTGCTGCTGACGGCTTTTCTGGGCTGTCGGCAGCAGCCTGCTTTATCGCTGGGCTTCGATGCCCCGGCCGGCAACTGGGAGAGCGAGTGCATTCCGCTGGGAAACGGTTTTCTGGGCGCGTCTGTCTTTGGCGGCGTGGAAAGCGAGCGCATCGTCCTGAACGAAAAATCCCTCTGGACGGGAGGCCCCGGGACGGGAGCGGAGGCTTACTGGGACATGAACCGCCCTGCCGCGGAGGTGTTGCCGGCCATCCGGGAAGCCCTGGCGCGGGGAGATGATGAAACGGCCGCGCGCCTTACCCGGCAGCATTTCCGCTCCCCTGTCTCTTATGAGCCTTCCGCCGAACAGCCTTTCCGTTTTGGTTTCTATTCCACCATGGGGGAACTGACCATAGGCACCGGGCTGTACAGCTTGTGTACAGATTACCGGAGGGAACTCTCTCTGGACGAAGCTGTGGCCCGGGTGCATTTCCGGCAGGAAGGCCGGGAGTATGAACGGACGGCTTTTGTCTCTTACCCGGACCGGGTGCTGGTCCTCCGTCTCACGGGGCCGCAGCGCCTGACCCTTCGCTATACGCCGTGCAGCATAGCGGAGGGGCATTTCGAGGCCGTGGAGCAGGGTTTCCATTATGCCGGCCGCCTGAGGGAAAACGGTCTCCGCTTCTCCCTCAGGCTTACCGTGCTGGGTGCTCAGGCCACCTGGGACGGGGAAGCGCTGCATCTGGAATCGTCACGGGATGTAACCCTCCTTCTCTCGGCCGCTACGGATTACCGGATGAACTTCCTGCCGGACTATGCAGACCCTTCCGCTTATGTGGGGGAGGACCCTGCCGCCGTCACAGCTGCCTGGATGCAGGCGGCCCGGGAAAAAGGTTACAAGCGCTTGCTGAAGGCGCATCTGAGGGACTATCAGCCGCTTTTCCGCTCCGTGTGCCTGGAACTGGAGGGGACGGCGGAGGCGCCTCCGCTGTCTACTCCGGAACGCCTGGCCCGTTACCGTGAAGGAGGAGAGGACCCGTCCCTGGAGGCGCTGTACTTCCAATACGGGCGCTACCTGCTTTTGGCATCGTCCCGGGCGGGCAGCTTGCCGGCCAATTTGCAGGGACTCTGGCACAACGCCGTAGACGGTCCCTGGCATGTGGATTACCACAACAACATCAACCTCCAGATGAACTACTGGCCGGCCCAGGTTACCCATCTGGAAGCCTGCTTCCAGCCGTACACAGACTTCCTGCGCCTGTTGGAAAAGCCCGGGGAGCGTACGGCCCGGGCCTATTTCGGCGCCCGCGGCTGGACGGCGTCCATATCGGCCAATCCCTTTGGCTTTACCGCCCCCCTGGACAGTCCGGACATGGAATGGAATTACTGCCCGGTGGCCGGTCCCTGGCTGGCCACGGCGCTTTGGGAGCACTACGACTTTACGCGCGACCTCTCTTTCCTGGAAGAAGTGTATCCGCTCCTCAAGGGGGCGGCCGATTTTGCCGCAGACCTTCTCTGGCGTGCTCCGGACGGTTACCTGACGGCGGCACCTTCCTATTCCCCGGAACACGGCCCAATAGATTCAGGGACTGCTTTTTCCCATGCCGTCATCCGGGAAGTGCTGCAGGATGCCATTGCCGCCGCCCGTGTGCTGGGGCGGGACAGCGGCGAATGGGAAGCTGCCTTGAGGGACCTGGCCCCTTACCGGACAGGCCGATACGGCCAGTTGCAGGAATGGTCAAGGGATATAGACGACCCGGAGGACCAGCATCGGCACGTCAATCATCTCTTCGGGCTCTATCCCGGGCATACGCTGGATACCCCGGAGCTAAGGCAGGCCGCCCGGGTGGTGCTGGAGCACCGCGGCGACGGAGCCACCGGCTGGAGCATGGGCTGGAAACTGTGTCTCTGGGCCCGCCTGCAGGACGGGGACCATGCCTACCGCCTGCTCCGGAACCTGCTGTCCTACGGCACCCTGGACAATCTCTGGGACAACCATCCCCCTTTCCAGATTGACGGGAACTTCGGCGGTACGGCCGGCATGGCCGAGCTGCTCCTGCAGAGTCACGGCGGCGTTTTGGAGCTCCTGCCGGCCCTTCCCGCCGCCTGGCCTTCGGGCCGGGTGAAGGGACTCTGTGCCCGCGGCGGCTTTGTGGTGGACCTCAGCTGGAAAGACGGTACCCTCAAGGAGGCGAGGCTGTATTCCCGCGCCGGCGGTCCCTGCATCCTACGGCACCAAGGCCGTGAAATCCAAGTGGACATCCCGGCCGGAAAGAGCAAAAAAATAACCTGGTGATTGTCAAGCATCACCAGGTTGTTTTTTAAGACGGAAGTCTCCCTGCCTATTCGGCCTTGCCGTTGGAGCCCAGCACATTCACAATCTTGTGGATGTACATCTTCTTCATTTCCTCACGGGCGGGCTTGAGATACTGACGGGGATCGAAGTGGCTCGGATTCTCGGCCAGGTGCTTGCGGATGGCGGCCGTCATGGCCAGACGGCTGTCGGAGTCGATGTTGATCTTGCATACGGCGCTCTTGGAGGCCTCGCGGAGCTGCTCCTCGGGAATACCGATGGCGTTGGGCAGGTTGCCGCCATACTTGTTGCACATGTCTACATACTCCTGCGGGACGGAAGACGAACCATGGAGGACGATGGGGAAGCCGGGGAGTTTCTTCTCAATCTCATGGAGGACGTCAAAGGCCAGCGGCGGGGGAACCAGACGGCCCGTCTTGGGGTCGCGGGTGCACTGCTCGGGGGTGAACTTGTACGCACCGTGGCTGGTGCCGATGGAGATGGCCAGGGAGTCGCAGCCCGTACGGGTGGCGAAGTCAATGACCTCTTCCGGCTTGGTGTAGTGGGATTCCGCGGAGGAAACCTCGTCTTCCACACCGGCCAGCACGCCGAGTTCGGCCTCTACGGTCACATCGAACTGGTGGGCATAGTCCACCACCTTCTTGGTGAGGGCGATGTTCTCCTCATAGGGGAGGGAGGAGGCGTCAATCATGACGGAGCTGAAACCGAAGTCCACGCAGCTCTTGCAGGTCTCGAAGCTGTCTCCGTGGTCCAGGTGAAGGACAATCTGCGGGTGCTCCCAGCCCAGTTCCTTGGCATATTCCACGGCGCCTTCCGCCATGTAGCGGAGAAGGGTCTGGTTGGCATAGTTACGGGCTCCCTTGGAAACCTGGAGAATGACCGGGGACTTGGTCTCCGCTGCGGCCTGGATGATGGCCTGGAGCTGCTCCATGTTGTTGAAATTGAATGCAGGGATGGCGTAACCGCCGGCAACGGCCTTCTTGAACATCTCGCGGGTGTTGACAAGGCCCAATTCTTTATAAGAAATCATAGTTGTAGAATTTTGATGCACAAAGTTACGAATTTTTTTTAATAAGCGGTTCACTTGTGCCGATTTTCCGGGGAATTAAGCGCTTAGAAATCCGTCCACCATGGCCTCGGCCTCCCGGAAGGCGGTCTCCAGGTCATCGTTCACCAGCACTCTGTCAAAGAGCGGGGCATAGGTCATCTCCTCTGCGGCCTTGGCCACCCTTTCTTCGATGGCTTCCGGGGTGTCGGTACCCCGGAGCTCCAGCCGGCGCCGCAGCTCCTCTACCGAAGGGGCCTGGATGAATACCGACAAAGCGCTGTCTCCGAAGTACTTCTTGAGGGAGACGCCGCCCTTGACATCTACGTCGAACACAATCACGTGGCCTTTGGCCCAGATGCGGTTCACTTCGCTCTTGAGCGTGCCGTAGAAGCGGTCCTGGTACACTTCTTCATATTCGACGAACTTCTGGTCCCGCACCAGGAGGCGGAACACGTCGGCGCTGTAAAAGAGGTATTCCACACCGTCCTGCTCTTCCCCGCGCGGGGGGCGGGAGGTGGCGGAAACGGAGAATTCCATCTCCGGGTGCAGGCCCAGGAGATGATGGACGATGGTGCTTTTTCCGGAGCCGGAAGGGGCGGAAACAATGAGAACTTTTCCAGTCATAGGTTTAGAATTTTTCGGGCAAGCCCAGGTCTTTGAATGTGCGCGGTGCAGGAGTGCCCGGCAGCGGTTTGCGGTCTTTGATCTGCTCCAGGGCCACCTGGACGGCCTTTTCCAGCTGCTGGTCTTCGCCGGCGGCTTCGCGGATGGGGTCGTTGTCCAGCAGGATGTCCGGGTCCACTCCATGGTTCTCCACGATCCACTCACCGGTGGCGGCGTCGTAGTTGGTGAAGAAGGGAACGCGGACGTCGGTGCCGTCCACATAGGGGAGCGGGCCGCTGATGCCCACGATGCCGCCCCAGGTGCGGGTGCCGATGACCGTTCCCAGTTTGTTGGCCTTGAAGCTCCAGGGGAAGAGGTCTCCGTCGGAGGCCGAATACTTGTTGATGAGGAGCACCTTGGGGCCGGTATGCGTCCCTTCGGGCACGGTGCCGTTGAGGGTGGAGCCGCGGTACATGGTCATGCGGTAGACATGGCGCTGCAGGCGTTCGATGATCATGGGAGAGATGTTGCCGCCGCCGTTGGCGCGGTCGTCAATGATGAGGGCCTCCTTGTCCAGCTGCGGGTAATAGTAGCGGGCCCATTCGCTGAGGCCTTCCGGACCCATGTCCGGGATGTAGATGTAGCCTACGCGGCCGCCGCTGAGCTTTTCAACGGTGCGGATGTTTTTCTGTACCCAGGCGTAGTGCTCCAGCGGACCTTCGTCGGCAATGGGCTTCACAATCACTTTCTTATTGTCGATGGTGAGCTCCGTGAGCACGCCGGCCTTGCCCACCAGGAGCTTGTAGACGTTGTCCACATCCGCGAGGGAGATGCCGTCGATGGCGGTGATCACGTCGCCTTCCCGGACGCCCAGGCCGGGTTCCGTGAGCGGCGACCGGAGTTCGGGACGATAGGTGGCGCCTTCCAGGATTTCATCGATCCGGAAACCGCCCTCCACCTTGGACAGGCGGGCGCCCAGGAGACCCATCTGGATGCGCTCCGGACGGGGGTATTCGCCCGGGGTCACGTAGCAGTGGCCCGTGCCCACTTCGCCAATCATCTCGCCGATGATGTAGTTCACGTCCAGCCGTGTGCGGGCGTAGGGGAGAAGCACCTCGTACTTGGCCTTGATGGCCTTCCAGTCGCGCCCGTGCATGTTTTCCAGGTAGTAGCCGTCGCGGAAGGCGCGCCAGACCTCGTCAAAGAGCTGGGCCCATTCCCCGCCGTAGTCAATCTGCGTGGCCATCTGGCTCAGGTCAGCCGATTCCTTCAGGCTCACCTTGGGGCCGATGGAAGCCACGTACACTTGGCCTCCCTTGCGGAAGACCGCCTTTTTCCCGCCCCGGACGGGCCACATGGAGGCCTCCACGCAGTCGCTGTCCTCGCCGGAAGCGAAATCGTAGACGCGGGTGCCGCCCCGGCCCATATACCAAAGCTTTTCATCGTCGCAGTAGAAGCCGCGGCCCTTGACCGGCAGCTTGACAATGCGCTCCCCAATGCTTGCGGGGTCGATTTTCACCGTCCCGGACTCTTTGGCAGGTTTGTCGGCACCGGCCTTTTTCCGGTCTTTCTTCCCATCCTTCCTGCCGTCCGGCTTGTCCTCGGGTGCAGGCTTCTCTTCCGCCACGGCCGGGTCTTTGGCGATGAGCGGGGAAGGCGTTTCCTTGGCCAGCATGGCCATGTACGTGCCGCTCATGTCCTGGAACGAATAGTTCCACTCGATGCGGCTGTACTGCGGGTTCAGGTCCCGGTCGCTGTTGAATAGGAGATACTTGCCGTCGGCGCTGAAACGGGCGCCGCCGCTGTTGTACCAGCGGTCCGTCACCGCATATTCATCCCCGTTTTCCAGCGAGCGCACATAGACGATGTTCATTTCGTTGGGCTCCGGCCGGGTGTAGGTGATCCAGCGGCTGTCGGGCGAGATGTCCACCTCGCGGAATTCCCCTTCCGGGCATTGCATGACGGTGCGGCGCTTGCCGGAGGCCGGGTCCACTTCCACGAAGCGGTTCTTCCGGTCCGTATAGTAGATGTGCCGGCTGTCCGGGGCCCAGCCCAGGTGGCGGATATACGTGTCAGAGCCGCTGGTGAGCTGTTTCACCGTGCCGCCCTTGACATCGTACAGGTAGATTTCCGTCTCTCCGCCGGCATCCCCGATCCAGGCAATCCATTTGCCGTCCGGGCTCCATTCGGCCCCCCGGTCGTTGGAGTTGGACGAGCGGGTGAGATTGCGGGTCACGCCCTTTCCTACGGGGACGTCGAACACTTCTCCGCGGGCGGTCACCACCACGCGGGAACCGTCGGGCGCGGCGCTTACGGCCGTGATGTCTTCGGCATCCAGTTTCCTGTATTCCGTGCGGCCATAGACGTTATCTGAACCCAGGGTGACCGGAATCCGGGCGGTCTGCCGGGTGGCAGGGTCCAGCCGGTAGAGCCAGCCGCCGTTCTCAAAGACGATGGTATGGCCGTCGGTGGAGGGGAATTTGACATCGTACTCCCCGAAATGCGTCACTTTTTCGGTCTTCCCGCTGCGGGTGTTGTACACGAAGAGGTTCATGACCATGTCCCGGTCCGAGGCGAAGAAGATTTCATCGCCCACCCACATGGGGAAGATGTCCTGGGCCACATGGTCCGTGACATTGGTCACGCTGCCGGCCGCGGGGTCATAGATCCAGATATCGTCCGCCATGCCGCCCCGGTAGTACTTCCAGGTGCGGAATTCCCGCATGACACGGTTGTAGGCGAGGCGCTTTCCGTCCGGGGAGTAACTGCAGAACCCGCCTTCCGGCAGGGGAATCTGCGCCGGCATGCCGCCCTGGGGAGAAACGGTCCATAACTGGCCGGAAAAGCCGTCTTCCGTGCGGTTGCGGTACACGATTTTCCCGCCGTCCGGACTCCAGGTGAGGACCATATTGTTGGGGCCCATGCGGTCTCCCAGGTCGTCCCGGGGATTGGTGCCCGTGTAGGTGAGGCGCACCGGTTCACCGCCGGTTTCCGGAATAAGGTAGACCTCCCGGTTGCCGTCGTATTCGCCGGTGAAGGCAATACACTTTCCGTCGGGGGAATAGCGGCCCAGGATTTCCTGGCCTATATGGGAAGTGAGGCGCCGGGCTTCTCCGCCCTCCAGCGGGACGGTCCAGAGATCCCCCGCGTAGGTAAAGACCACGGAGCGGCCGTTGGTGGCAGGAAAACGAAGGAGGCGGGCTTCTTCTTGGGGCTGGGCCCATGCCTGCAGGCAGGCGGAAAGGAGCACGCTAAGCATTAAGATTCGTTTCATACAGGTGGGTTTTGATTATCCAACCTTAAAGGTAAGTATTTTTTCCTTAACTTTGTACGTTATGGCAAAAATCGCAGTCTATTCGGGGAGTTTCAATCCCTTGCACATCGGCCACCTGGCCATCCTGGATTTTCTCACCCGGAAAGCCGGGTTCGACCAGGTTTACATGGTGGTCACCCCCCAGAACCCCTTCAAGGAGGCTTCGGACACCGGCCCCGCCCGCTACCAGGCCGCCATGGAGGCCGTCAAGCGGCATCCGGAGCTGCAGGTGAAGGTGGAGGATATCGAGCTCCGCATGCCGCCGCCGCAGTACACCATCCGCACGCTGGACGCCCTGCGGGAGCGGGAACCGGACCAGGAGTTCTCCCTTGTCATCGGGGCGGACAACCTGGAGAGTTTTCCCCGCTGGCGGGACTATGGCCGCATTCTCCGGGAATACGGCGTGGTGGTCTTTCCGCGCAAAGGCTATCACCGGGGCCGGCTCAAGGCCCGGCTCATGAAGGAGGACCCGTCGTACCGCATCACGCTCCTCAAGGCGCCCCTTGTCACCATTTCTTCCACCCAAATCCGGGAAGGCCTTTCCGAAGGGAAGGATATGTCCCGCTGGTTCATGTAGTTATGCATATCGAAACCGAACGTAAATTCCTGGTCATCGGCACGGCCTTCAAGGAAGCCGCCGTCCGTTCCTACCGCATCTGCCAGGGGTATATCGCCCATGACGGAGGCAACACCGTCCGCATCCGTATCCGGGACCATCAGGGGTTTCTCACCATCAAGGGGCCGTCGGACGCCAACGGCCTTTCCCGGCAGGAATGGGAGAAGGAAATCCCGCTCCAGGAGGCCGAGGAACTCTTCCGCCTGTGCCTGGGCGGGGTGGTGGACAAGACGCGCTACATGGTTCCGGCAAAGGGTTCGGACCGCTATTTCGAAGTGGACGAATTCCACGGCCTCAACGAAGGCCTGCTGCTGGCCGAGATAGAATTAGGCAGCGAAGATGAAGCTTTTGAGCGGCCGGACTGGCTGGGAGAGGAAGTAACCGGAGACCGCCGCTACTACAACTCCTGGCTGGCCAATCATAAACTGTAAGGGAGGCTGCTTTACCAGAACAGCAGCCGGGTGGTGTTGAAGCCGGTGGGAATGCTCCATTTGAAACGGAGGTCCTTGTCAAAGCAGAACAGCCGGCTGTTGCCGTTGGAATCCGTGTCTGCCAGGTAGAGATCCCCGTTCTCCGGATGCACCTGGAGGGCCGTAGGGGTGGTTACCCGGCTGAGGTCCGTCCCCTCGAAGGGGATGTCAATGACTTCGTCCCCGTCTGCATCTACCTTATACAGATGCCACTCCGTGCCGCCTTGAAGTTCGGCAGCATTCCCGTACAGATAGAGCGTACGCTGGTCCAGCACCATCTTTTCTGCATGCACCCCGTCTATGACGCGGCCATAGCCGTTCACGCCCATGCGGATGAGGCAATGGGGCGATGTAAGGGGCGGTTCCCCTTCGTATTCAACGCTGACTTCGCTGTCTCCCAAGGTGTTGACCCAGAGCCGTCCGCCCCGGGCGATGACCTGGTTGGGGTGGGTGGCCGGCAGTTCCACCATCTTTTCCGACTTGAACGTCTTGAGGTTGATGACGCTGAGGAGCTTGCTGTGGGGCCGTTTCAGGTGGCCGCTGTCGGCGATGTACAGTTTTTCCCCGAGGACCGCCATGCCCTCCGGCTGCGCCCCCACATAGAGCGATTCCTTCTTCCGCGTGGCCGCATTGAACCGGTACACCTTTCCGGCGGCGTTCACGTCTTCAGTGGAGGAGATGCCGTAGGACGATGCATACACATAGGGCCCTTCCACCACCAGCTGGCGCGGGTATTCCACGGGGATGAATTCGACGAGGGAGAAGCTGGGAAGGTCCAGGACGGCTATCTGGCAGGACAGGTACATGGCCACCCACAGCTGGCCGTAGACGACGGCCATATCCGACACTTCCGGTCCCAGGGTCTGGACAATCCGGAAATTGGCCTGCCAGAAAAGGTCTGAATAATACAGGCCGGACTGGAAATCCAGCATGTCTATGGTGGAATAGTCCGGATAGACGCTTTCGTTGAGGATGAGCAGGTGGGAAGTTTCACCGGAAAGGGCATTGTCCGTACCCACTTCCACGGCAGAACCCTGGAACCTGGTATAGTCCGGCAGGGTTTCGGGGCCGCAGGCCGCCAGCAGGAGGACCGGCAGCAGGATATAGAGAAACTTTTTCATTTTTTCCTGTTCTTTCCAGGGGCAAAGATACGCATTTCGGCGGGATTTTGTAACTTTGGGCATGCGAAAGTTCCGTATCGTCGGCACATTCTTCCTTTTCCTGGCCCTTTCCTGTGCCCCCGGTCCCTCCCGGGAGGGAGGCATGGAGTATGCGCAAGGGTTCCAGCTGTTGTCGCCGGAAACGGTGGTGGTCAAGGACTTACGGGGAAACGGCGCTGATACGCTCCGGGGGCCGCTCCGCCGCCTGGTGTGCATGTCTTCCTCCTATGTGGGCTTCCTGGAGGCGCTGGACGCCCGGGAAACCGTGGCGGGCGTTTCCGGGCTGGCCTTTTTGGGAGACTCCCTGGTGCAGGCTTCGGCGGTGGAAGTGGGGTACGACGCCGCCCTGGACTTTGAGGCCATCCTCCGCCTGCAGCCGGACTGCGTGCTGGCCTACGAGGTGGGAGCCGTCGCCCCGCCGTATCTGGCCAAGCTCCGGGAACTGGGCATCCGGACCGTCATCCTGGGCGAGCAGCTGGAAAGCCATCCGCTGGCCCGGGCGGAGTACATCAAGCTTTTCGGGGCCCTCACCGGGCGCCAGGAGCGGGCGGATTCCCTTTTCGCGGCGGTGCGGGACCATTACCTTTCCCTCGTCCGTCCGGAAGTACGCTGCAAGGTCCTCATCAACATTCCCTATGCGGAGGCCTGGTACATTCCCGGCGGAGACAATTACATGGCCCGCCTGGTCCGGGACGCCGGGGGGGAACTGCTCGGGGCCCTGCCGGGCCGCAGGGATTCCCGGGTCATCGGCCTGGAAACGGCCTATGCCTATGCCTGCGAGGCAGACCTCTGGCTCAACCCCGGCTGGTGCCGTACCAAAGCGGAGCTCCGGAAGGTCCATCCGCTCTTCGCGTTCTTCCCCGTACTGGATAAACAAGTGTGGAACAATACCTTGCAGGCAACCCCCGGCGGCGGAAACCGCTTCTGGGAAACCGGCCCCGTCCGTCCGGACTGGGTGCTGGAAGACCTGGTGAACGCATTAGGGGGCGCCGCTCCCAGCACCCCCATGCACTATTACCTTCCGGTGGAATGAGATTCTTCGCTTTGCTCAGAATGACAGGCCTTTTGGCCTAAAACAGCTTTCCCGTATTGAACTTCTGCGCCAGGCCGGAGAGTTCCGCCTCGGTGGCGGGGCGGTTGAGCGCCTCCTTGCGCTCTTTCTGGTACTGGTTCTTGAGGCGGGCGAACTGCCGTTTGGTGTCCAGGGTGAAATCTCCGCCTTCAATCCAGGCAAAGTACGAAGGCTCGCTCTGCCACACCTCGCGGGCCGGCTTTCCCTTGTGCTTGCCAAAACTGACCACGGGCTCTCCCTGGTCGTTGAGGATGAGGCGCCCGGCGTAGTCTACGGTGCGCGGCCGGCCGGCCACGCCGGAGAGGAACCCTACGTCGTTCTTGAGTTTGTCCGGATACATGTCCAGCTGGCCCTTGAGCACCTCGTAGGTGGCCAGGGTGTCCGCCTCGGCCGAGTGGGCATTCTCGAAATCCTGCCCGCCGCAGTAGAAGCGGTAGGCTGCCCGGAGGTTCCGGGGCTCCATATAATGGTAGATGTTCTGCACGTCCACCATGAGCTTGCCGTGGAGGTCTATGTCGATGTCCTTTTTCAGGAACACCCGCACCCGCTCAATCTCTTCCGCGAGCATGGGAAGGTCGAACTTGGCCGAGTTGAAGCCGGCAAGGTCTGCGTCCGAGAGCCATTCCACCACCTCGTCCACCTGGTCGCAGAAGCGCGGGCAGTCCTTGAGGTCTTCGTCCTTGATGCCATTCACGGCCGAAGCCTGCGGGGCGATGGGATACTGGGCGCGGGCCACATAGTCCCAGGGCTTGAAGCGCCAGGTCTTGATGCGGGTTTCCCCGCCGGGGAACACTTTCACGAAACTCAGTTCCGCAATGCAGTCGGTGGCAATATTCAGTCCCGTGCTCTCAATGTCGAAAAACAGCAGGGGACGCTCCAGATTCAGTTCCATAAAAAGGTATTTACTGGATCATTATGGGCATTAAGATACCGCAGACCTTTTCCTTGGCCGCCTCTTCCTCCGAGGGGAGGATGAGGGCCGCGCGGCGGGCGTCCGCAAACTTGATGACCAGGCTGTCGCAGCCCATGTTTGCCAGGATTTCCGTGAGGAAGGTGGACTTGAAGCCTATGGTGAGTTCGTCGCCGGAATAGTTGCAGGCAATCTTCTCATAGGCCGCGAGGGCGAAGCCCAGGTCCTGTGCGGAAATCTCCAGCTGGCCTTCCTTGAGGGTGAGCTTGATGTGGTTGGAGGCCTTGTTGGCGCACACCGCCACGCGGCGGACCGTATTGAGGAGGAGCTGGCGGTCTATCTGCAGCACGTTGGAGTTGGAGAGGGGAATCACGTCCCGGTACTTGGGGTACTTGCCCACCACCAGGCGGCAGATGAGCGTGGTGGCCCCGAAGGTGAACTGGGCGTTGGAGCTGTCGAAGCAGATTTCCACTTCCTCGATGTCCTTTCCAATAATGGAGCGGAGTACGTTCGCGGGCTTCTTGTGCAGGATGAAGGAGGCCTTTTCCGTGGCTTTCACGTCTGCGGTGGTGTAGCAGATGAGCTTATGGGAATCCGAGGCCACCAGGGTGGTGCTGCTCACGTCTATGTCGAAGAAGATACCGTTCATGGCCGGACGGATTTCGTCGTCCGCCGTGGCGTACACCGTGCTCTGGATGCCGTCCGTGAGGCTCTGGGCGGGGAAGACCACTTTGAGGGCGTCTTCTCCGGTGCCTTTGATGGCCGGATAGTCTTCTGCGGGGAAGTAGGGGAGCACGGAATTACCGCTGGCCCAGCTGCACTCGAACGAACTGTCCGACACGGTCTTGATGCGGATGGGCTGGTCCGGCAGCTCCTTCAGGAGGTCTGTCATGTGCCGGGCCGGCACGGCGATGGAACCGTCTTCCGCCCCTTCTTCCACCTCGATGCTGGTGCGAAGGGTGAGCTCCGAATCGGAGGCGGTAATCTCCAGGGAGCCGTCTTTGAGGACAAAGAGGAAATTCTCCAGGATGGGAAGGGGAGACTTGGACGGGATGGCCTTGGAGACATCCATCAGGGCCTTCAGGAGATTGGTGCTGGAAATGGTCAGATTCATATGGCGTGTTCTTAATTATCTAAGTTCACAAATATAATCATTTTCTTTCAAATGGCATAAGATTTGATTTTTTTGTTCCCCGGAAAAAAGTTTAAACAGCATATCATGAAGAAAGGATTTTTGACGGTACTTCTTTCCGTCCTGGCAGGCGGCCTCACCGCCTACGGAGTGGTAAAAGCCACTGCACCCCAATCAGAAACCATACAGCAAACCCAATCCGGTGAAGCCGGGTCCGTAGAATACCGGACTGTCAATTTGGCAGATTCGGACTATCCGGATTTCACCTACGCCGCAGAAAGCGCGGTGGAGGCGGTCGTCTATGTAGAGGTGACGGTCCAGCGCCGCCAGCAGTATCAGAACATCGACCCATTCTTCCGCTTCTTCTTCGGGGACGAATTCACCCCGCAGCAGCGGGAGCAGAAGGGGAGCGGGAGCGGCGTCATCATCCGTCCGGACGGCTATATCGTCACCAATAACCACGTGGTGGAAGGCGCTTCCTCCATCACGGTCACCCTCAACAACAACGAGCAGTACGAGGCCACCGTCATCGGCACGGACCCTGCCACGGATGTGGCCATCATCAAGGTGGACGCCAAGGACCTGCCCATCATCCCCCTGGGAGACTCCGACAATCTCCGCCTGGGCGAATGGGTGCTGGCCATCGGCTCCCCGCTGGGCGCCCAGCTCCGCGGCACCATCACCGCCGGCATCGTTAGTGCCAAGGGCCGTTCCATGCCGGACTATTCCGGGGAATTCAAGATTGAATCGTTCATCCAGACGGATGCAGCCGTGAATCCCGGCAACAGCGGCGGCGCCCTGGTGAACAAGAAGGGCGAACTGGTGGGCATCAATACCGCCATCGTCTCGCAGACCGGTTCCTACTCCGGCTATTCCTTCGCCGTCCCCGTGAACATCGTCCGCCGCGTGGTGGAAGACCTCATTGACTATGGTTCCGTCAAGCGCGCCGTGCTGGGCATCACCATGTTGAGCGTGGACAAGAAAATTGCCGACGAAATGAAACTTTCCTCTGTCTCGGGCGTATATATTAACGAGGTTTTGAAGGGGAGCGCCGCAGAGAAAGCCGGCCTGCAGAAGGAAGATATCATCGTGGCCATCGACGGCCAGCGCATAACGGATGCTTCCTCCGTCCAGGCCAAGGTGAGCGGCTACCGCCCCGGAGACAAGGCGGACATTGCCTACATCCGCAACGGAAAGACGCAGTACACCACCGTGGAGTTCCAGGCGGCTTCCGATACCCAGAACGGGGTAACGGATGAAGAAGGAGCGACGGCTTTTTACGGAGCCCGCCTCAAGGCTGCCAGCCCCGAAACGCTGCAGGCGCTGAACCTGCGTTCCGGGGTGGAGATTGTCTCCCTGGGAAGCGGTAAAATGCAGGAGGCCGGCGCCCGCAAGGGCGGCATCATCCTGTATGTGAACGATGAAGCCGTTTCAAAACCGGAAGAGGTCGTAGCCATCGCCAGGAAGGCTTCCCGCGCCATCTATGTGGAAGGCGTGGACAAGAACGGAAGGTCTTTCTACTTTGGTTTCGGCAAGTAAGGAACTGCCGGTCCTTATTGCTTATCGGTCAATTCCTTACGCAAGGGATTGACCGAATTTTTATATTGGCATACCGTTAGTACATGAGACAACTCAAGATTACCAAGTCCATTACCAACCGCGAGAGCGCGTCTTTGGACAAGTACCTGCAGGAAATCGGCCGTGAGGAGCTCGTCACTCCGGATGAGGAAGTGGAGCTGGCCCAGCGGATCCGCAAAGGAGACCAGGAAGCCCTGGAAAAACTCACCCGCGCCAACCTCCGTTTCGTGGTGTCTGTCGCCAAGCAGTACCAGAACCAGGGCCTGAGCCTGCCGGACCTCATCAACGAGGGAAACCTCGGCCTCATCAAGGCCGCAGAGAAGTTCGACGAAACCCGTGGCTTCAAGTTCATTTCCTATGCCGTCTGGTGGATTCGCCAGAGCATCCTCCAGGCACTGGCGGAGCAGAGCCGTATCGTGCGCCTGCCCCTCAACCAGGTGGGTTCCCTGAACAAGATCAACAAGGCCCTTTCCAAGTTCGAGCAGGAGAACGAGCGCCAGCCTTCCAACGAGGAACTGTCGGAGATGATCGACGTCCCCAAGGACAAGATTTCCGATACTCTCCGGGTGGGCAGCCGCCACGTGAGCGTAGACGCCCCCTTCGTGGAGGGAGAGGACAACAGCCTCCTGGACGTCCTTCCCAATGACGATTCTCCCAGCGCAGACAGGGGCCTCGTGAACGAAAGCCTGAATACGGAGATCGAACGCGCCCTGAGCACCCTTACGGACCGGGAGCGGGAGATCATCAAGAGTTTCTTCGGCATCGGCTGCCAGGAAATGACCCTCGAAGAGATTGGCGAACGCTTCGGCCTCACCCGCGAACGGGTGCGCCAGATCAAAGAAAAGGCCATCCGCCGGCTCAAGAGCCCGTCCCGCAGCAAACTTCTTAAGGGCTATCTGGGATGAGCGCAGAAGCATTTATCCAGCAGAAAGCTGCGGCGGCCATCCTGGCCCTCTATGGTACTGAAGTGGCGGAAACGTCACTTCAGGTTGCTGTTACCCGCAAGGAGTTCGAGGGGGACTATACCCTCGTCACCTTCCCGCTCCTCAAGATTACCCACACGGCTCCGGACGCTACCGGCCAGGCCATTGGCGGCTGGCTGGTGGAAAACGTGCCGGAAATCGCCTCCTTCAACTGCGTGAAGGGCTTTTTGAACCTGAGTTTTTCTCCGGTCTATTGGAACGAAGTGCTCCAGTCCATTGCCGCCGACGGCAACTTCGGACAGCTGGAAAGCACCGGCCGCCGCATTATGGTGGAGTTCTCCTCGCCCAACACCAACAAGCCCCTCCATCTGGGCCACATCCGCAACAACCTCCTGGGAGACAGCGTGTCCCGCATTCTCAAGGCCTGCGGCAACGAGGTCATCAAGTCCACCATCATCAACGACCGCGGCGTGCACATCTGCAAGAGCATGCTGGCCTGGCAGAAGTGCTTTAACGGCAAGACCCCGGAGAACACCGGCATCAAGGGAGACCATCTGGTGGGAGACTGCTACGTGGCCTTCGACAAGATGTACAAGGCAGAGGTGAAGCAGCTGATGGAAGGCGGCATGAGCGAAGAAGAGGCCAAGAAGGCCGCCCCTTCGCTCAAGGAAGCCCATCAGATGCTGGTCAAGTGGGAGCAGGCAGACCCTGCCGTCCGGGACCTCTGGCAGATGATGAACGGCTGGGTGTACAAGGGCTTTGACCAAACCTACGCGGCCCTGGGCATTACCTTCGACCAGGTGGACCATGAGTCGGAGACCTATCTCCTGGGTAAGGACCTGGTACAGAAGGGTTTGAAGGAGGGTGTCTTTGTGACGGACCCGGACGGTTCGGTGTGGTGCGATCTCACCGCCGACGGCCTGGACCGCAAGCTCGTGCTCCGCGGAGACGGCACGTCCGTCTATATCACCCAGGACCTGGGCACCGCCGAGCGCCGTTTCAACACCTATCAGCTGGATTCCCACGTGTACGTGGTGGGTAACGAGCAGGACTACCACTTCCAGGTGCTCAAGCTCATCCTGGCCAAGCTGGGTTTCGCCTGGGCTTCCCAGATTTACCACTTGTCCTACGGCATGGTGGAGCTTCCGGAAGGCAAGATGAAATCCCGCGAGGGAACGGTGGTAGACGCAGACGACCTCATCCAGAGCATGTACGAAGAGGCCCGGAAGACCTCGGAGGAAAGCGGCAAACTGGCCGACATAGACCCTTCCGAGCGGGAGCGGCTCTATCGAATGATTGGCCTCGGCGCCCTCAAGTACTTCATTATCAAGGTGGATCCCAAGAAGACCATGCTCTTCAATCCCAAGGAGTCCATCGACTTCAACGGCAACACCGGTCCCTTCATCCAGTACACCCATGCGCGCATCTGCTCCATCCTCCGCAAGGCCACCACGCCCTACGGACCGGAAAGCATCCGTGCCGATGTAAAGCCTTCGGCCAAGGAAGTGCGCCTGGTCCAGCTCCTCAGCCTCTATCCCGGCAAGGTGGCGGAAGCCGGCGCGGCCTTCAGTCCCGCCGTCATCGCCAACTACGCCTACGAACTGGCCAAGGAGTTCAACCAGTACTATCACGACACCCCCATCCTCAAGGAGCCGGATGCCGCCGTACTGGCCTACCGCCTGGAACTCATCCACGTCCTGGCCCGGACCCTCCGCAGCGCCATGGCCCTCCTGGGCATCGAACTCCCGGAGCGGATGTAGCGTCCGTCACCCCTTATCCAATCCTCCGTGAGCGAAACCCCTGACGTTTTGCTCACGGAGTTTCTTTTTTTCAGCCGGTGAACGTTTGGGGGACGATTATTGATCCAAATCACTCCCTGGTGAAGAGGCGGAGGGCGGCGCGGATGAGGTCGCCGCATTCGGGGGAGGTTTCCAGCGGGAAGCCGAAGGCGGCGACGCGGTAGCCGGCCTTGGCGGGCTGGTACAGCGTGGCGGCGCCGATGGGGGAGGCGTGGTAGCGCATGAGAAGGCGCGTATCGTCACCCGCGGGGGCGAGGCCGTCGGGATTCTCCACACGGTACACGGACGGGTTCCACTCGCGGTTGTACTGCGCGGCGGGGAGCCCGCTGCCGGGGAGGGGATCCACCTTGCCGGAGGCGTCGCCATAGTTGGTGGCCCACTTGTATCCCAGCACTTCGCGCACGAAGTCCCGCGTGCTTTCCGGCGCCTTGGGGACGTCCTGATACACGTGGTCCCAGGCGTCCGTTCCAATATAAGCGCCTGAAATCAAGATATTCCCGCCCTTGGATGTAAAGGCGCGGAGCGCTGCCTGCAGCGAAGCCGGGAACACCGGATAACGGTCCGGCACCGCCCCGCGGCCCACCTGCGTGGTGAGCTGCTTCCCGCAAATGACATCTGCGGCAAAAGCGCTGCGGGAACCATCAAAAGCCTCGGCGCTGGACGATTCAAACGCATACCCCGCCGCCAGCACGGCCCGCGCATGCTGCGCCACGAAGTCGAAGCTGTTGCCGGCCACCACCGAGCCCGCCAGGTTGGTGTTGGAACCGCCGAAACCGGGACTGGCATTGGACACCCATTCGCTCCGGCGGTCAAACTGGTTCACCGTACCGGAGAGCAGCAGGTCCGTCCCCCAGGGCACGCCGCTGTCCAGGTCGTCCGTAAAGCCGCCATAAAGGGGCGTGTCGAACCAGGCCGGTGCCGAAACGCGGGTGAAGTTATTCACAATCACTACTTTTTGTGCCGAAGCCCGTGCCGGCATCCCGGCCGCCAGAATCTCTGAAGGGAAACTCTCTCCGCCGCCGTTGCAGGCCGTCACCTTGAAACTGTACACGTGGCCGGCCTCCAGGGAATAGTCAAAATGCGCCTCCTCCACGGGGATGGGAGCGCCAAAGTCTGCATCGTCCTTCCGCACGTAGACCTGATAGCCTTCCGCCGTGGCCGTTGGCTCCAGCGGATCTTCCGTGGGCTTCCAGCTCAGGACGGCCTTGGAGCCCTCCAGGCGCACCTGGAAGCCATGCACGGGCAGCGGCTGTACGGCATAGGCGCAGCCATAGCGGGCGCTCAGGTACTTGAGGATGCCCTTATACACGGCCCGGCACGCAGTGAACCGGAAGGAAGGGTCCAGCCCGTAGCGCATGTCCGCAAAGTTCTGGTGCGACAGCAGTTCCAGCAGCAGCGCCGGCACCCCCGTGGTGCGGCTTTCGCTGTAGGAACGGTCCCACAGGCCCCGCCGCTGCCACTGGGGCTCGAAACCCTGCCGGAGGTCTTCCACCACCTGCGTCTGCACAAAGTCGCAGAGCATGCGGCACGACATGCGGCTTTCCCCGTCCGGCAGCTGGTCGGAGTTCTCGCAGAGGCGCGTATAGATGGACAGCGTGCCGATGATTCCGTCGTCTTTGGTAACGCCGGCATCCGTATGGAAGGCCACGGAAAGGTCTACCGGCACCCCGCGGCCCGGCTCGTCCGGGATGGCCCACGAACGCCCGGCCATTTCCTGCACCCAGGCGCCGCGCCCGGCGTAGTCCTTGGTATAGTCTCCCGTCCAGTTGTCCAGCATGTGCAGGTCGATTCCGGAATACTGCATGTGGTACATGGCGCCTTCCACATAGGCCGGGAGACCGGACAGCCGCCCGCCGCGCTCCACCTTGCCCATGCCGCCGCCGAAGCGGACGGCATCCGCCGTCACGAAGCCTTTCCCGCTGCTCCGGCTGGAGAGCGACACATAGCCCTCGTTTCCGGCGTTGAAAAGGTAGGTGCCCAGATACACCCAGGTGCCGCCGCTCATCTTCTGGTTCACATGAAGGAGCGTTTCCCCGCCCAGGTGATGGACGGTGTACTGCGCATCCGTGGTGCTCTGGGAGAGGGTTTTGTACGACACATAGACGGCATAGCGCCCCTTCTCAGGAATGACGGGCCGCCAGACGGCCTTGTTCTCCGGCTCTCCTTCCGCCGTCACGCTTGCCTTCCGGGCCGATCCCGAGCGGAACGGATTGTCGTACCCGCTGTAGACCGCCTTGAAATCTGCAAATCCGGGCCCTGCGTCTTCCCACTGCCCTTTTTCCAGGTAGCCGCCCAGCTGCCGCATGGGCAGGGGGCGTTCCCCCTTGAAGGATTCGTCATTGTCGCAGACTACCTCCAGGGGCTGCGGGTCCCTTTCCCGCGGGCAGATGAGCACCGCTCCGGCATTCTCCAGCATGGGCATGAGGAAGGGGAGCACGTAACTCTGCGTGTATACGTCTTCCAGCGTGCGGTGGGTAGGGCTCCGCTGCCAGTCCCAGCACTGGGCGTCGTCGTCCCAATAGCGTCCGTGGCTCTGCCAGATGGCAATGTGGCGGCCGCTGAGGCCCAGGCGCCACTGGGCGTCCCCGCTTACCAGCGGCACCGTCTTCCCCCGCGGGTCCGACCTCCGGTAGCGGTTCTGCACCGGCTTTCCGTCACTGCCTGCCAGGGGAATAGGCAAGTCTTTGATATTCTGCTTCTTGGCATAGATTTCCCCCACCTCGTAGCCGTCCATGAGTTTGCCCGACAGTGCTTTCACCTGCTCTTTGAACCAGTCCACGTCTCCCTGGCGCCACGGATGGTAGGCCAGGTTCTGGGAGTAGTGGAAGTCCAGGGTGGTCCCCCGCGCCTGCACCTTTTCCAGCTTGAAAACGGTGTTCACCCCGCCCGAGCGCCGTTTCATGCGCTGCTGCAGGGAATCCGTTACGGTTTTGAACGCATTGGCCTTGGGCGCCTGGGCGGCGGCGGAAAAAGCCATCCCTGCGGCCAGCAGGAGGAGGGCCGTCAGTCTTTTCATCATTTCTGTTTGCGGATATCCAGGAAGATGACCAGTAAGGAGCTAAGGATAAGGGCGATGACGTCTGCGAGGATGTCCAGGGAGTCTCCGGTCCGGTAATGGGTGAGATGGGCCTGCCCCCATTCCGTGAACAGGGCCAGGAGGATGCCCACCGCCAGGGTGATGCCCGTAAAGAGGAGGGTCCTGGGCGTCGATTCCGTGAAACGGTCAAAGGACAGGAAGGACAGGATGGGGAAGGGGAAGAACATGCAGAAATGCACCAGTTTGTCGGTAGGGATGCCCAGCAGCCGCCGCGGTACAGACGGGACGCTGCTGAAGTTGCCGAAGCACAGCAGCAGCACCACCGCCAGGTAGAAGAAGAAGAGGATGCGGAAGAGGATGCGGAAGTTCTTGGGCGTCATAGGGCCTGCATGTCATGGAGTTTCTTGTAGTAACCGCCCAGGGCGATGAGTTCGTCGTGCCGGCCCCTTTCCACCACGCGGCCTTCGTGCAGCACCACAATCTCGTCTGCATGGCGGATGGTGGAGAGCCGGTGGGCGATGGCGATGGTGGTGCGGGTGCTCATGAGGCGGTCCAGCGCGTCCTGCACCAGCCGCTCGCTTTCCGTGTCCAGCGAGGCCGTGGCTTCGTCCAGGATGAGGATGGGCGGGTTCTTGAGGATGGCCCGGGCGATGGAGAGCCGCTGCCGCTGGCCGCCGGAAAGCTTGCTTCCGCGGTCTCCGATGACGGTCTGGTAGCCCTGCTCCTTTTCCATGATGAATTCGTGCGCATTGGCAATTTTTGCCGCCGCGATGACCTCCTCCTCCGTGGCGCCGTCCACCCCGAAGGAAATGTTGTTGAAGATGGTGTCGTTGAACAGGATGGGTTCCTGGTTCACATTGCCCATGAGGCTGCGGAGGTCTTTCACCGCCATCTGGCGGATATCCACCCCGTCCAGGGTGATGCGCCCGCCGGTGACGTCCCAGAAACGCGGGATGAGGTCTACCAGCGTGGATTTTCCGGCGCCCGATTCCCCCACGATGGCCACCATCTTCCCCCGCGGAATCTCCAGGTCTACATGGCTCAGGATGGTTTTTCCGGACTCGTAGCAGAAACTCACGTCCTCCAGGCGGATGCCTTCCCGGAAGCCTTCCGGATGCACGGGATGCGCCGGGTCCGTGATGGGATTCTCCGCCTCCAGGATTTTGTTGATGCGCTCCATGGACGCCAGGCCCTTGGGAATGCCGTATGTGGCCCGGGAGAGTTCCTTGATGGGCTCGATGACCGAGTAGAGGATGACCATGAAGAAGATGAACTGCGAGGCGTCCATGAACTGCCCGCCGAAGAAGCTCTTTCCGCGGAGGATCATGGCGCCGCCCACGCACAGCACAATCATGAGCATGATGGTCCCCAGTAGTTCGCTCACCGGATGGGCCGATGCCTGCCGGGTGCTCACATGGGCAATCTTCCGGCGCATGCGGTCCGTCACCTCATGGAAACGCGCCGACATCTTCTTCTCTGCGTTGAACGCCTTAACCACGCGGAGCCCGCCCAGGGTTTCATCTACCTGGCTCATGGTGTCTGACCAGAGCGCCTGCGCCTCCAGCGACGTGCGCCGGAGCTGCTTGCCGATGATGCCCATCACCCACACGAACGCCGGGGCGAAGACGAGGGTGAAGATCATCATCTCCGGGCTCATCCAGATGAGGAAGCCGAAATAGAGGACGATGAGGATGGGGTCCTTGATGAGCATGGCGATGGAGGCGGTGATGGAGTTCTCCACCTCCGACACGTCTCCGCTGATGCGGGCGATGATGTCTCCCTTGCGCTCCTCCGAGAAAAAGCCGATGGGAAGCCCCAGGATTTTGTTGTAGATGCGGCAGCGGATGTCCTTGACGATGCCCGTGGAAATGGGAATCATGACCGCATTGGAGCCGAAGTAGCAGCTGGTCTTGAGGATGGTGAACACAATCATGGTACCCGCCAGCATGAGGAGCGTGTTCATGGTCCCGTACTGCGCGGCCAGGCTGGACACGTAGTAATAGAAATTGTTCACCAGCGTGTCCTTGAAATTGCCGCTGCCCCAGGGGATGAAGGAATAGACCGTGTCGTCCACCTTGAAAAGGGTGTTGAGGATGGGGACGAGGATGGCGAACGAAAAGATGTTGAACACGGCCGAAAGGATGTTCAGCACCACCGACCACACCAGGTAGCCTTTATAGGGGGAGGCGTACTGCCTCATCATCTTGAGAAAATCCCGCATTGTCTTAAAGGACCTTGTCTAAATAATAGAAAATGAGCTGGATACGCTTCCTGAGAAGGGCGTAGTCCAGGCTCTCCGGGGTGTCCGTGGGCTTGTTGTTGCGCAGGGTAATCCCCGAAGTGAACATGACGGCCGGCACCCCGTGCTCCAGGAAGGGCTTCTGGTCCGAGATGCGCCGGTAGAAGAGCGTGGTGAAGTCTTTGCTGCCGTAATAGTCGTACCCCAGCTCCAGGCCGATGTGCTGGGTGTTGTTGGCGCTTTCCAGGAGGAGCCTCCGGCCGGTATCCGCCTCCGAGAGCATGATGAGGTAGTTGGGATTGCCTTTGGTGAGGGGCGCTTCCGCGCTGCCCAGCTGGTCCAGGTTCACCACCAGGTCTATGGCCTCCGGCCGCACCGCCTCCCCGCTGGCCGGGTCCAGGAGCTTGCCGCTTTCCAGGAGCCGCCACAGTTCCCCCGCCCCCGCCAGGTCTTTCTCCTTGCCGTCCAGGGCCACCAGGAGGAGGGACGACCCGTAATGTTTCTTGCAGTCCTGCATGTGGCGCATCATGCGGGCCAGCTCCACCAGGACGGCCACGCCCGAGGCGTTGCTGTCCGCCCCCGGATAGAAAGTGCCTTCCAGCGTGCCCAGATTGTCGAAATGGGCCATGACCACCACATAGCGGGCCGGGGTGGACGTGCCCGGGATGAGCCCCATGACGTTGCGGCCGAAGCCCGCGCCTGTTGAGAACCCGTGCATCCAGCTGCCGGTGAGGGGTTTGAGCCCCAGGTCCCGGAACTGCCCCTCCAGCCACTTGGCCACCTTCTGCGAGCCGGGGGTGCCGAAGGCCCGCCCGCCCGTGGACGGGGCGGAGAGGAACTGCACGCTCTCCCGGATACGCTCCTGCTTGAGCACCGTTTCTGCATTCTTGGGGCTGATGGTGTAGCGCACCCTTTGCCCGAAAGCGGGCAGGAAGGCGAGCAGGAGCCCCGAAATCAGAAAAATTTTTCCTATCTTTGTCATTGGGTACGAAATTAGATATTTCGTCTCTGAAATGAAAATTTTTTTGATGAAATCCCGCATCCTCCCCATCGTCCTGGCCCTCTGCCTCGCCCTGGGGCTGCCTTTTGCAGCCCGGGCCCAGTGGGACAAGGACGTCTTCTCTTTCCGGGGCCGCACGGCGCTCCAGGACGGAAAGCTGGCGGAGGCCGTATCCAACTTCAATATCCTGGCCCAGCTGGACTCCACGGACTACTGGACGTTCTTCTACCGGGGCATCGCCAAGTATAACCTGGGAGACATCCGCGGGGCGCGGGCAGACTTTTCCACCGCCGTGCGCCTCAATCCGGTGTTCACCTCCGGCTACCATTACCGTGCCATCACGGAAAGCCGCACCGGCAACTACGACAACGCCCTGAAGGACCTGGAGCAGGCCATCGCCCTGCGTCCCGGCTCGTCGGGCCTGTATTTCACCCGGGGGGTCACCTATTTCCTGAGCCGGCAGTTCGAGCGGGCGGTGACAGACTTCGACCGCTATATCCGCAGCGAACCCAAGGATCCGTCGTCCTACCTCAACCGCGGCGCCTCGTACCTCTTCCTCGGAGACACGCTCAAGGCGCTGACGGACTATAACCATGCCATCAAGCTGGACCGCTTCGAGCCGGAAGGCTACCTCCGCCGCGGCGGCCTGGAAGCCGCCCGGAAGCAGTATCCGGAGGCCGTGGAGGACTTCAACCATGCCATCAGCCTGGATTCCACGCTCACCCTGGCCTATTTCCAGCGGGCGCTGGTGCAGGCGGAGACGGGAAACCTCAAGGATGCCATGGAAGACCTGGATACCGTGCTCCGCCTGGAGCCCGGCAACGCCCTCACCCTTTACAACCGGAGCCTCCTGAGCGCCCAGGTGGGGGACTATGAAGGGGCCCTCATGGACATGGACCGGGTGATTGCCATCAATCCCGGCAATGTGCTGGCCTATTTCAACCGGGCCGGCTATTTTATTGAGATGCAGCGCTGGGACGATGCCCTGGCGGACTATAACAAAGCCATCGAACTGTATCCGGACTTTGCCAAGGCCTACATGAACCGGGCCTATGTGGAGCTGCAGATGGGCATGACGCGGGCCTCGCGGGAAGACTACCGCACCGCCCGCTCCAAGGTGGCGGAGTACGAGAAAGCCACCGCCGGCGGCGCGGACTTCGCGGACACCACCCGCAAATACAGCAACCTGCTGGCCCTGGACGCAGATTTTGCCCGAAACGGCGGCTTCGAGGACGAGATGCTCCGGCACCGGGACGTGGACATCAACCTCAAGCCCCTCTACCGCTTTGCCGTGGTGGAGAGCCGGGACAATGCCAACTACGCCCTGGCGCACCGCTACGAAAACAAGCTCCTGGACGCTTTCCTCGCCCAGGCGCCGCTCCCGCTCGCCCTCACCTCGGAACCGGCGGCCCTGCCGGAAGATTCCCCGCTCCTGGTGGAATACGTGGGAGACCCCTTCGTCAAGGGCCTCCAGGACATGGCCCTCAAGCAGTATTCCCAGGCCTTGCAGCACTTTGGCGAGGCCGTGGACAAAGACCCTTCGCCAGACCCTTATGCGGCTTATTACAAGGCGTTTTACCTCATGAACCGGGCGGCGCTCCGTTCAGAGATGATTGCCTTCATCGCCTCCTTCGAGTCCAACGTGCAAACCCTCACCATGGACGACAAGGGCAATACCCGCGCCCGGGTGCGGGAGCAGATTTCGCGGGAATATGACTATTCCGAAGCCCTGGAGGACATGGAGGCCGCCGCGGCCATCCTGCCTTCGTTCCCGTACCTGCAGTTCAACCTGGGGAACCTCTACTGCCTGAGCTCCCGCTTCGTGGAGGCCATCGACAGCTACGACAAAGCCATCCGCCTGTACCCCTGGCTGGCAGACGCCTATTTCAACCGCGGCCTGGTGCTCATCTACCTGAAGGACAAGGAGAAAGGCTGCATAGACCTGAGCCGGGCCGGGGAACTGGGCGTAGAGGGCGCCTATGGCGTCATCGCCCGTTATTGCGACAAGGAGGAGATGGAACCATGATGCGCTTCATCAGTTTCTCCAGCGGCAGCTGCGGCAATTGCTCCCTCCTGCTCGGCCCCTCGAGCGGCATCCTCATAGACGCCGGGGTGGGCATCCGCCGGGTGCGCCGGGAACTGGCCGGTCTGGGCATGGGGCTGGAGGTCATCGACGCGGTGCTCGTCACCCACGACCACGGAGACCACATCCGCTCGCTGGGCTCCTTCTGCAAGCGGCTCACCATGCCCGTCTGGACAACGCCCGTGCTGCAGGAGGCCCTTCTCCGCCACCCTTTCACCAAAGACTGGATAGGCCCCTGCCGGCAGGACCTGCAGGCCGGCGTCTGGAATCCGGTCACGGCCGATTTTGACGTACAGTATTTCATCGTCCCGCACGACGCCACCCAGACCATCGGTTTTGCCATCCGCTGCGGGGAGGAACTCTTCGTCCTTATGACGGACATGGGGCACCTGACCCCGGAGGCGCGAGACTGGGCCTCCCAGGCCACTACGGTGGTGGTGGAGTCCAACTACGACACGGGCATGCTCCTCGGCGGAAGCTATCCTCCGGAGCTCAAGCGGCGCATCTCGCACGGCATTGGCCATCTGTCCAACGAGGCCTGTGCGGAGGCCATCGCCCAGTTCATGCATCCCGGGCTCCGGAACCTCTTCCTGTGCCATCTCAGCGGCAACAACAATACCCCGGAACTGGCCTGGGACAGCGCTTCGGCGGCCCTCCGCGCGCTGGGCGTCCCGCCCGGAACGGTGTCGCTCCGGGTCCTGCGCCGCGGGGAATCGTCCCCCCTTCTGAATCTTTGACCTGTCAATTATATGTTAGCCATCCTGCTTTCCCAGATTCCCGACCGCCTGTTGTCGGCCCTCCTTCTTCAGACCTGCAAGGACTTCAAACTCTATGTGCCTTCTCCGGATATGCTGGATCACGAAGGCCGCCTCAATTTCACCCGGGGCGGGCTTACGGATGTGGAAGAACCCCTCGTTTGCTTCCTGGACGCAGATTCGCTGCCGGACAAGGACTTCGTGCGCCGCATCCTCCGCACCGCCCGGCGCCATCCGGACTTTGACGTCTATCATGTGAACCTGGCGCAGGGACCGGACTATCCCCGCAAGATCAAGGCGGCCAAGCTTTTCCGCCTGGTGGTGCAGCAGGGCCTTCCGGCGCCGCTTCCCACCTTCGTTTTCCGGACGCCGCGCCTCAAGGAAAAGGCGGTTTTCCGGGCCGACCATTCGCTGGACCCCCTGCCCAGCATCCTGGCGGCCGCCTCGGTGCGCCCCGTCCGCAATGTATGGCGCCAGCGCCTGGAATGGACGGCCCCGGCCGTTTCCAAAGACCCGGTGGAGGAGGAGCGGCAGATCCGGCAGACGCTGGATTTCTACCGCTGGAGCGAATCTTTCTTCGGGGAGGAGGACTATCCCCTGGACACCGGGGAGCGCCTGGCCCTCTATGCGCATGAAGTGGCCCGGCTCTATCCGAGCTACGACCCCGACAGCCTGAAAGAAATCATGAACGGCTTCCAGGCGGCGCAGGGAACCCTTCGCAAGGTGCGTGCTGCAGCCGCGCTCAAGAGCGCCGTCAAGGAACGCCAGAAGGAGCTTACAGTTCATAAGGAGGAACTTCCTTCCGGTCAATAAGTTCCCTGAGTACTCCCAGATACGTGTCCTCCGCGGTGCCAAAAGCGCTGCGGAGTTCGCTGAGCCTGTATCCGTCCGGATGGCCGGCTATCCAGGCTTTGAGCCGGACGGCCAGGTCTTTCCGGTCGGCGGCCGCTGCCCGGCAGAGGTCGCAGCGCCCGCAGGGCTTGCTTTCCGTCTGCCCGAAATAGCGGAGGAGGAACTGTTCGCGGCAGCCTTCCTCCATCTCCGCATAGGCCAGCATGGTGGACACCCTTTCCCGGAAGCACTGCTTGAGCATGGCATGGCGCTGGGGGCTCAGCTGCACGTTTCCCGGGCGCAGGCGGTCGTGCTCAAGGTACAGCACCGTGGCATGGTCTGAGGGAATATAGCGGATGATGTGGTTGATGCTGAGCCCGTACAGAAGTTGCCGCAGGCGCGGAACATCCGTTCCGATGCGTGCCGCCACGGCTTCTTCGTCAATGGGCGTGGCGAAGGAGAAAATGCCCGTGTACATGCGCATGAGGGCTTCCAGGAGTGGAACCATGGCAGGGTCCGGAAGGTCTGTGCGATAGAGCTCCGTCCGTTCCACCTCAATACGGATGCGGGTGTTGATGTCCATGTCTTCCGCCAGCGTCCAGTGGCTTTCCCGCTCCAGGTATTTGATGGCATAATAGGCCGTGGCCTGCTGCAGCTTGAAATGCCGGCAGAAAGCCTGGATGTCGAATTTGAGCATGCGGCCCATGCCGGCGTCGTACGGGATTTCCAGAAAGACATGCACCTTCTGGTAAATGTCTTCCATGTATTCGAGGCTGGGGAACGACACCTCTTCCAGCTTATGGAGGCGGCTGGCGTCGGTCCCGTTCCAGAGGAGCACCGCATAGGAGGGTTTCCCGTCCCGCCCCGCCCGTCCGGCCTCCTGGAAATAGGCTTCGGGGCTGTCCGGCAGATCCATGTGCACCACGGAGCGCACATCGGGCTTGTCGATGCCCATCCCGAAGGCATTGGTGCACACCATGACCCGCGTGCGCCCTTCCTGCCAGTCCTTCTGCCGGAGGGAGCGGGTTTCCGCGCCGAGGCCGGCATGGTAGAAGGAGGCGTTCACCCCGGCGGCGTTGAGTGCGCGGGCCACTTCCTCCGTCCTGGCCCGGCTCCGCACATACACGATGCCGGTTCCCGGAACGCCTTCGAGGACCGCCCGGAGCTGCCCCAGTTTGTCCTGGGTCTTCCGGACCACGTAGCTTAGGTTGGGCCGTTCGAACCCTGCCCGGAGCACGTTCTTTTCCCGGAAACGGAGTTGGGACAGGATGTCTTCCTGCACCGCCGGAGTGGCCGTGGCGGTGAGGGCTATCACCGGGGCGTCCACCTTTTCCCGGAGTTTCCCTATCTCCAGGTAACTGGGCCGGAAGTCATAGCCCCACTGCGAGATGCAGTGGGCTTCATCCACCACGATATAACTGATATTCAGGACGGTGAGGTAGGCCTGGAAGAGCTGGGTCTGGAGCCGTTCCGGAGACAGGTACAGGAACTTGAAGTCTCCGTAGGCGGCGTTGTTGAGGGCAAGATCCACTTCCCGCCGGTTCATGCCGGCATGGACGGCCATGGCCTTGATGCCCCTTTTCTCCAGGTTCTGCACCTGGTCTTTCATGAGGGCGATGAGGGGTGTGACCACCAGGGCGATTCCTTCCTGTATGAGCGCCGGCACCTGGAAGCACACCGACTTGCCGCCTCCAGTGGGAAGGATGGCCAATACGTCCCGTCCCGCAAGCGCCTCGCGGATAATGTCTTCCTGCATGGGGCGGAACGCCTCATGGCCCCAGTATGTCCTGAGTACTTCCCTGGCCGTCATATTCGTCATGCCTCCGGCACGTGAGTCTGTGCGTTTTTGGTCTATTCTGTTCTGTTCGGTGTTCCGTAGGACGTGAGCCCGTACGTTTTGGGCCTTTTTTGTCTTGTTTGGTGTCCTGCAGGACGTGAGCCCGTACATTCTGGGCCTATTTTGTCATATTAGGTGTCCTTCCTGCGGGACCGGTCAGCGGATGTCCAGCAGTTTGTGGGTCTGGAGAGAAAGGCGCCAGGTTCCGCCGTGGGAGAGGATGTAATCCACGGTCTCCTGCATCAGGTCCCGGTTTTTCTCCGGGTCGCCTGTGTCGCAGGGCTGGAGAAAATGCCAGTCTGCCGGGAAGTCTTCCCACCGGCAGAGGCGCTCTTCGTCCATGGAACCATCGAACACCAATTTCACTTCGTTGGCGCGTTCCAGCACCACTTTTCCATTTCCTTCCAGCTCCGGGACATCCTCCTTGGGGCTCAGGGTCACCCAGTCCACCCTTGCCGGGACCGGACGCGTGCCGTTGGTTTCCAGGTGGATGGCATAGTCGTACCGGTGCAGGGCGTCAATGAGGTCATAGTCCAGCTGCAGGAGCGGCTCCCCGCCGGTGATGCAGACGCGGCCGCAGCTGCCCCGGGCGGGGTTTTCCCTGTTGGCCTCCCGGTCCAGGCGCCAGACTTCCTTCACAATTTCCTCCGCCGTCATGTCCCGGAAGGCACGGTGGTCCGTGTCGCAGAACGGGCAGCGGAGATTGCAGCCGGAATGGCGGACGAACACCATGGGGGTGCCCGTCCAGAAACCTTCTCCCTGAAGGCTGTAAAAGATTTCGTTGACCCGGTACATTGCCCTAGCGCTCGTACGCGGCCATGTTCATCTCACTCTCCCACACTTCTACGCGGTAGGCATTCTCCACGTGGTCGCAGATCCAGCGGGCGATATTCTCCGCCGTGGGGTTGAAGGGAAGCACATCGTTGAGATTCTTGTGGTCCAGGGCGCCGGAAATCTGGCGCTTGATGTGGGTAAAATCCGTCACCATGCCGTCTGCGTTGAGCTCTTCGCTCTTGCAGTAGATCTTGACAATCCAGTTGTGGCCGTGGAGGTCTTCGCACTTGCTCTCATAGCTGAGGCTGAGGGCGTGGGCCGACGATATTTCCAGCCGCTTGCAGACGTAGTACATGGCTTAGCGCACTTCGATGAGTTCCACCACGAACTTGAGGGCGCTGCACGGCGGGATGCCGCGGGTGCCGGATTCGCCGTAGCCCAGGTGATACGGTAGATAGAGTTCATACTTGGCGCCTTCGCTCATGAGCTGGAGACCCTCCGTCCAGCCCTTAATCACCTGATTCAGACCGAACTCGATGGGTTCTCCGCGCTTGTAGGAGCTGTCGAACACGCTGCCGTCCGGGAAGCTGCCTTCGTAGTGGCAGTACACTTTGTCCGTAGCCTTGGGCTTACGGCCCGTACCTTCCTGGATGACTTTGTAGAGGAGGCCGCTGGGAGTGGCCTTCACGGCCGGGTCCTTGGCCATTTTGGCGAGGAACTTTTCCCCTTCTTCTTTGGCGGCGGCGCCGGCCGTGGCCGCACGCTCTGCCGTCTCTTCCTCCAGTTCGCGGTAGAAAGCCTCCAGGGCCTCCCCGGCATCTTCCAGGGAAATGGCGGGCTTGGCGCCGGTGAGCATGGCCTTGAGGCCGGCCAGGAAATCTTCAACGTTGGCGATGCGGATCCCCTGCTGGTAGAAGCTGGAGGCTACGCTCATGCCGAATGCATAACTTTTCTTATCCATACTATAATTGGTCTTTTATTTGATTTACAGTGCTTTGGCAGCGCTTTGGCCCGCCAGGTAGCCCGTGGAGAAGGCCAGCTGGAGGTTGTAGCCGCCCGTGTCTGCATCCATGTCCAGCACTTCGCCGGCCAGGAACAGGCCGGGTTGTTTCTTGGATTCCAGTGTCTTGGACACCACTTCTGACGTGGCTATTCCCCCCGCCGTAATCACGGCCCGCTCGAAGCCCACGAAGCCTGCGACAGGAAGCCGCCAGGCCTTGAGTGCATGCGCCAGCGTGTCTACGCTCACCGAGGAATTGGTGTCCAGGAAGGCCAGGGTGAGGTTCCAGGGGATGAGTTTCCCGAGGAGGATGCGGAACAGCCGCTGGAAACGCTGGCCCTTGGAGCGTTCGTCATGGATGATTTCCTCCCATCTTGAATGGATGTCTTCCGAGAGCTTTTCCTCTTCCACGGCGGGCTTGAGATCCAGTTCCACGGCCACTTTCTGCCCGTCGATGAGCGCCTTGACGCCCTTCCGGCTCACCATGAAGCCCAGGGGGCCTTCCAGGCCGCCGTCCGTGAACTCCACGTCTCCGAATTCCTGCTGCACCGCTTCTCCGTTCACCAGGAGAGTGAGCTGCACGTTCTCCAGGTTGTTGCCGTTGAATAGCTCACCCAGCTCCGTGAGGGGCGTCACCCGCTCGATGTGCTTTTCAAACTTGGGATACCAGGCCGGGAGCGGGGCAATCCGGCGCTCCTTCTTGCGGCCATAGACCGTCCGTCCGCGGAAAGCCTCCTTGATTTCCCCGGCTAGTGACGAAGCCTCCTCCTTGTAGCCCGCCGGAACCAGGGCCGTGAGGGCCGGAAAGCAGGAAACTACGCTGTGGCCCATTTCCTCCGCCCACAGGTAACCGTCTCCGGTGGAACCGGTTCCGGGGTAGGAAAGGCCGCCTGTTGCCAGCACCAGCTTGCTGCAATTGTACTCCACCGGCTCGATGGTAATCTCCTCCCGGGTGGGCGCCGGCTTGCCGGGACGCAGCTTGCGGGGGTCTTCCACGGGGATGCGCACCTGCTTGCGGGTGGTCTGCACGCAGTCCAGGCTGAAGCCGCGGGGCGTGGGGTCGATGGTCTTGACCTCGCAGTCCGTGACCACCTTGACCCCCAGCAGGGTGCAGGCTCTGAGGAGCGTGTCCACCACGTCCCCGGCCATGTGGGAGGCGGGAAAAGCCCGGTCTCCGCGTTCCACCACGGAGGGCATGCCGTTCTCTTTGAGGATTTGGATGATGCCTTCCGGGGTGAGGGTGTGCCAGGCGGGACTCACGAAATTGGTGTCCGTGCGCACGTGCGCGCTGAAATCTCCCCAGTCCTTGACGTTGGTGAAATTGCAGCGGCCCTTCCCGGTAATCATGACCTTGCGCCCGGCTTTGGGCATCTTTTCCAGGACGGTGACCGTCCCGCCCTTTTCCCCTTCTGCCAGGGTTTTGGCGGCGCCGATGGCGGCCACCAGTCCGGCGGCTCCGCCGCCTATGATGATGATGTCGCTTTTCATGTGGGCAAAGATAGCGAAAAGAAAGGAGATAAGTAAAGAAAATCGGCTTAGGTTTGGTGGGTTTTGGAAAAAGTATTATATTTGCAGTCCCGATTCACCACAATCGGCCAGGCCACTTTAGCTCAGTCGGTAGAGCAGCGCATTCGTAACGCGCAGGTCGTCAGTTCGAGCCTGATGAGTGGCTCTGCAGGGAGGCTAGCAGATTTGCTAGCCTTTTTTTGATTGAATATGGAAAGCCTTATCCAAGCCATCGAAATCTTTGCCCTGGTAACGGGGATTGCCTATGTGGTGCTGGAAATCCTCCAGAAGAACGCCATGTGGGTGCTGGGCATCTTCACCAGCGCTGCCTGCGCGTTCAGTTTCAGCGTGCAGCAGGTGTGGGCGTCCATGGGGCTGAATGTCTATTACTTAGTGGTGTCCGTCCTGGGCTTCATCCGCTGGCGGAAAGACAGCGGGAAGGTGGCGGAAGGGGAAATCCACCTGAGGAAAATGTCCCGGGGCACCCTCCTCTGGAGCGGAACCGTGGCCATTGTCGGTTCCGTCGGCCTGTATTTCCTTCTCAAGGCCTCCGGAGACAGCGCCCCTGCCCTGGATGCGGCCGCCTCCATCCTCAGCGTGAT